>Ga0316604_10002363_pt1 | contig 14557 bp, 17 predicted proteins | sample OWC_soil_day20_C_FD_207650 | JGI IMG/M metagenome (GOLD analysis project Ga0316604, IMG submission 207650) | Wetland soil microbial communities from Old Woman Creek delta, Ohio, United States - OWC_soil_day20_CT | ecosystem: Environmental > Terrestrial > Soil > Wetlands | place: USA: Ohio... | reverse complement strand
GCCACGGTCGACCGACCCGCGCCTCCTCGGCAGCGATGGCGGCGGCGATCTCCGCCCGGCTCAGGAAGGAGCGATAGACCAGCCCGAAGCCGGCAAGACGGTCGAGGGCGGCGGCATAGTCGCCCGCGTGTTCCGACTGCCGACGGACCGGCTTTTCGTAAGCGACACCCAGCCAGTCGAGATCGTCGAGGATGGCGCGCTCGTGCTCGGGCCGGGCGCGCGTGATGTCGACATCCTCGATGCGAACGAGCATGCGCCCGCCGCTGTCAGCGGCCATATCGGCATTGAGGAGCGCCGACAGGGCGTGGCCGAGGTGCAGCGGCCCGTTGGGCGATGGCGCGAAGCGGAAGACGGGAACGGTCATCTCTCTGGCGGCGATAGCTGGCCGGCGCTGCTGCCGGCTTTTGACGGCCTCAACAGTATACATTCGACCTGCTGAAGTCTCGTACCGAAGGAGACCCTCGATGCGCCTCATCCTCACCGACGCCGACATGGCCGAGGGCCTCGACTATCTCGAACGCGTCGATCCGCGCCTGGTGTCGGTCCGGGCGGCGACCGGTCCCGTCGACATTCGCTACCGCCCGCCCGGCTTCGAAGGCATCGCCCGCATCGTCGTGGCGCAACAGCTCTCCGTCTCGAGCGCCGATGCCATCTGGAGCCGCTTCGAAGCACTGCTTGGCGAGGCAACCGCCGAAAGCTATCTCCGCCAGGGTGAGGAAGCCCTGCGCGCCGCCGGCCTGTCGCGCGGCAAGGTCAAGACGCTGCAGGCCCTGGCCGAAGCGGCCGCCTCGGGTCTCGATCTCGAAGGTCTCGCCGTCGAAGCACCGGAGGCGGCGACCGAAAAGCTGACGGCCATCCACGGCATCGGCCGCTGGACGGCCGAGATCTTCCTGCTGTTTTGCGCCCGCAATGCCGACGTTCTGCCGGCCGGAGACCTCGCCCTGCAGGTGGCCGCCGCCGAGGCGCTGTCGCTGGAGGGCCGCCCCAGCGAAAAGGAATTGCGGGCGATATCAGAGCTTTGGTCGCCCTGGCGTGGCGTTGCGGCCAAATTGCTTTGGGCCTATTACAGTAAGATGCGGCAGGGCAAGAACGTCCTTCCGGTCTGAACCCGATCCCGGAAGGAGCTTTCCATGGCCGATATCGACGGTCCGCGCCTTGACCCCACCAGCGGCAAGGCCGACGCCCTCGTCGTCCTGCTGCACGGCTACGGAGCCAACGGCGAAGATCTCTACGACATCGCCGAAAGCTGGGCGCCCTTTCTGCCGGATGTCGCCTTCGTCTCGCCACACGCGCCGGACGCCTGCCCCATGGCGCCGGGTGGCCGCCAGTGGTTTCCCCTGACCATGCGCAACGACACCGAACGCTGGGCCGGCGTTGTCGCCGCCGGCCCAGCCCTCGACCGCTTCCTCGACGCCGAACTCGATCGCTGGGGCGTCTCGGCCGATCGCCTGGTGCTGGTCGGCTTCAGCCAGGGCACCATGATGGCGCTGCACGTTGGCCTGAGGCGCAAGGTGGCGCCGGCACTGATCGTCGGCTATTCGGGCTATCTTGCCGGGGCCGAGCATCTGGGTGAAATCTCGGCGAAGCCGAAGGTGCTGCTCGTCCACGGTACCGCTGATCAGGTGCTGCCGGTCGAAAGCAGCCGCGTTGCCGCCGCCGCACTCACCGCTGCCGGATTGCCGGTGTCGCTGCATCTCTCTCCCGGCCTCGGCCACGGCATCGACCGCATGGGGCTGGTCCTCGGCCTCAGGACCATTGCCGAAGCGCTGGGCGTCGACCTCCCCGACGCCGGGTGACAGCCCGCGTGCCTTGACGGTCGCCGTCCAATGACGGATTGAGCGGCCGTCCCGTCTACGCGAATATGCTAGGGATGGTTTTGCCCGGAGGTAGCATGGTTCGGCTCAATCGCATTTACACTCGCACGGGCGACGATGGTTCGAGCGGTCTTTCCACCGGCGAGCGTCGGTCAAAGGACGATCCCCGTTTCGAAGCGATCGGCGGCGTTGACGAGACCAACGCGGCGATCGGCATCGCTCGCCTGCACATCGCCGACTATCCCGACCTCGACCTGATGCTGGGGGCCATCCAGAACGATCTGTTCGACCTTGGCGCCGACCTGGCAACGCCGGAGACCGCCACGCCACCGACCTTCGAGCCGCTGCGCATCCTGCCCGTTCAGGTCGAACGGCTCGAGAAGGAGATCGACTACCTCAATCGCAGTCTGGCGCCGCTCACCACCTTCGTGCTGCCCGGCGGCGGTGCCGCTGCCGCCCATCTGCATCTGGCGCGCACCATCTGCCGGCGGGCCGAGCGGGTGACGGTGACGCTGGCCCGGGCGGCGAACGAGCCGGTCAACCCAGAGGCGCTGCGCTATCTCAACCGCCTGTCCGATTTTCTGTTTGTGGCGAGCCGCTGGGCCAACGATCTCGGCGGCCGCGACGTACTGTGGGTACCCGGCCAGAACCGGGAGTGACAGGGGAGCCCCCCAGGGCAGGGCGATCGAAGATCGATCCGCGCCATCCTTGGCCGAATCCCTCACGCGTTCGATGCAGGAAAAGGGTCGCGACGCTTCCGCCAACAGCTGCGTCAGCGCCTTGGCGGGCAGCGTCAGGCTATCTTCTCGGCCACCGGGCGTCCGGCCAGCGCCCGGTCGACGGCGGCGCGGATCTCCGAGAGCGTGAACGGCTTCGAAATGACATCGCTCACCAGGCTATCGAGGCCGAAGGCGCGTTCGCGCTGGTCGGCAAAGCCGGTCATCAGCAGGATGGCAAGGCCAGGATGGTCGCGGGCGACATTGAGTGCCAGCGCGATACCATCCATCACCGGCATCATGATGTCGGACAGCAGCAGGTCGAAACCACCCTTCCGAGCGCCAAGAATCTCCAGCGCGATGCCGCCATCCTCGGCCTCGGTGATGTCATGTCCATCGAGCTCCAGCGCCCTTTTCACAAAGGCCCGGACCGACTCATCGTCCTCGGTCAGCAGAATGCGCGCCATGGCCGCCCCCCGGCATTCCCAGTGGAATCAGGACAAATCCCGTGTGATTCTCGCACAATCGGGCCACTCGTGCCAGACGGCCACACTCAGTCGGTGACGACGCCGACGAAGGGCAACTGACGGTAGGCATGAGCGGCGTCCATGCCGTAGCCGACCACGAACACATCGGCGCAGGAGAAGCCGACGATGTCGGCGTCGATATTCGCCTTGCGCTTGCCCGGCTTGTCGAGCAGCACCGCGACCTTGACCTCCTTGGCCCCCCGATCCTCGGTGAGGCGCCGGGCAAAGGCCAGCGTCCGCCCCGATTCCAGGATGTCGTCAATGATCAGCACGGTGCGGCCAGCGACGTCGGTGTCGATGTCGCGGATGATCTTGACGATACCGGACGACGTGGTGCCGGTGCCGTAGCTCGACAGCATCATGAACTCCACCTGCGGCTCAAGGCCCTCGCGGTGCAAAGCACGCAGGAGATCGGCGGCGAACATGAAGCTGCCCTTGAGGATGGCGATCACCATCAGGTCGTCGGGCCGGTCGGCGGCGATCTGCTTGGCCATGGCGTTGACGCGCGCGGCAATCGTCTCTTCCGAAAACAGCACGTCGATGGTCCTGCCCGTCATCTCGGTTCCCTCATGAGGTCGCGACGGTTGATGTGCCCCGATCCGCCGCGGACCGGCAAGGGGCGCGCATCCGGAACCGTCGCCAAGCCCCGGCCGCTTTCGGGCGGAGCTATATTACGGCTGGTGCTGGTCTGTAAACCGGACTTCCACGGTTACCGACGCCTCGGGCGGCGCAAGCAGCCGCGTTTTGAAGTGCACCTTGCCCATCTGATCGATGTTGAGTTGCGGCAAGGTGTAGTTCCAGCCATAGACATCGCGACCGGTCGACGACTTCAGCGTGATGCGGATCGCCGGCAATCCCTTGGATTCGCTGTCGAGGTTGAAGATATCCCCCTCCACCACCAGCACCGGCGTCGACCCATCCATCTCCTGACGGGCGGCCACATTCTGGAAGTCGAGGCCGCGCAGGTTCACCTTGAGGCCGAGCAGTTCGTAGATGCCGGCGAAGTCGGGGAACGTCGCCACGACCTTTTCGCGACCGACCACGGCAACGACGCAGAACAGCACCAGGAAGCTGATCAACAGAGCCGAGGCCACGGGAGTCGACAGGTGCCGGTCGATCATCACGATGGTCGATGTGCCGCGCCGCGCCGTCTTGCCACGCGTCTTGCGGCGGCGGGTCTCGAAGCCGGAGGGCGGCGCATCGATGGTTGGTAACGCTTCGGCGTCCACCGCCGACGGCGCGTCGTCGTCGTCCGCCTTCACCACCTTGGCCCCGGCCGAATCGGCGGCAAACAGATCATCGACCGCTGACTGGTCGTTGCCGCCATCCGTCTCTTCGGACGCTACGTCCTCGGGGGGCGCGTCATCGGCCGGTCCGGACGCGAACAGATCGTCGATCGCCGACTGATCGTTGCCGCCAGATGCCTCGTCGGAAGACGAGTCCTCATCGAAGTTGCTTCCAGGGCCGTCGCCGACAATGGCATCGCGCCATTCGTCCTCGCTGGGTTCTGGTCCGCCACCAGGAGCCGGCGGGGCGGGAGCGACAGCCATCGGGGCTTCGGGATATTCGTTCGGCGTGGCATGCCAGACGGTGCCGCAACGGGCACAGCGCACCTTGCGGCCAGTAACGCCGAGCGTGCCGTCGGCAACCTGATACCCCGTCTCGCAGGCGGGGCAGACAATTCTCATCTTCGGCCCCCGATTGGCCTCCGGCCGGGATTCCTCGCGGACAGAGGCGATGCTACGCCCGCCGCACCGCCGCCGCGACCTTTCCAAGGGATGGCGGCAACATGCTTAATGAAACGTTAAGGACAAGGGCCGCAACATCAATTATGAGGTTTGGGGACACCGACAAGACGCTGCCAAGCGGCTTCCGGCGCCAGGCGGCGTCGCGCGAAGCGGGTCCATCGCGGTGAGAACCGCTCCGATGGACGTCAAGCGAAGCGGAAGCCTGGCGATTGGCTCTGGAGCATATCCTGGCCGATCAGAGGGAATCATCTGATCGGGATATGCTCTAGGCCGGAAGCCTGTCGGCGACTGAGGCGGAAAACAACAATGAGGCGCGGCCGGTGATCAGGTTCGAAAATGTCGGCCTTCGCTACGGAACAGGGCGAGAGGTGCTGAGCGATCTCACCTTTTCGATCGCCCCGCATTCCTTCCAGTTCCTGACCGGCCCCTCCGGCGCCGGCAAGACGACACTGATCCGCCTCCTGTTCCTCAACCTCAAGCCGACGCGCGGCCTGATGTCCATCTTCGGCCGGGACACGGCCCTCCTCAGGCGGGCCGACATGCCGTCGTTGCGCCGCCGGATCGGTGTCGTATTCCAGGACTTCCGCCTGCTCGACCATCTCACCACCTACGAAAACGTGGCGCTGCCCTATCGCGTGCTGGGCAAGGACGAGGCGAGCTACCGCGCCGACGTCGCCGATCTCCTCGATTGGGTCGGGCTGGGCGATCGCAAGCACGTCTACCCGCCGGTACTGTCGGGCGGCGAGAAGCAGCGCGCCGCCATTGCCCGCGCCCTGATCACCAAGCCGGAATTTCTCCTCGCCGACGAGCCGACCGGCAACGTCGATCCGCCGCTCGCCCGCCGCCTCCTGCGCCTGTTCCTGGAGCTCAATCGCCTCGGAACCGCCGTGCTCATCGCCACCCACGACATCGGGCTGATGGACCAGCTCGACGCCCGTCGCATGGTTCTCGAAGGTGGCCATCTCGAGATCTACGAATGATGCCCGCCTCCCCCAGGCGCGGCAAAGCCGCCGCCACGCCCAAGGCCAAAACCGCCCCCGGCACGGCCACCTCGCCGATCGTGCCGCCGCAGGCCATCGCCGGCCGCACGCTGGTGCTGGTCATCGCCATCATGACCTTCCTCGCCGGCTTCACCATCGCCGTCGTCTCGGTCATCGACCAGGCCGCCGACGCCTGGGCCTCCGATATCGGCCGCGAGGTGACGATCGAGGTCAGGCCGCTCGACGGTGTTGCCATCGACGCCGAGGTGGAGAAGGCGGTGGCGCTCGCCCAGGAGTTTCCCGGCGTCAGCGGCGCCCGTGGCCTCAGCGACGACGAGACGCAACGACTGCTGGAGCCCTGGCTTGGACCGGGCGCCGATCTCTCGGCTCTGCCGGTGCCTCGTCTCGTCGTCGTGTCGATCGACGATGCCACCGCCTTCGACGCCAAGGCGCTCGCCGAGGCGGTCGGACACCAGATCAGGGGTGGCAGCGTTGACGACCACGCACTCTGGATCGACCGCCTGTCGGCCATGGCCTCGTCGATGGTCTTTGCCGGCATCGGCCTGATGATGCTGATGCTCGTCGCCCTTGTGCTCTCGGTGGTGTTCGCAACGCGCGCCGCCATGGCAGGAAACCGCGACGTCATCGAGGTGCTGCACTTCTGCGGCGCCGAAGACGGCTTCATCGCCGGCCAGTTTCAGCGCCGCTTCCTGCTGTTCGGCATCGAGGGCGGTGCCATCGGCGGTGCGTTGGCGCTGCTCGCCATGGCGGCTGCCGCCCTGGCGGTCGGCGGGTCGGCCGGTCGCCCCGGCGCCGACCAGATTGAGGCGCTGTTTGGCCGTTTCGACCTGCCGGGCGCGGCCTATGGGTTGGTGTTGGCGCTCGTCGTGGCGGTGGCGCTGTTGACGGCGCTCACCTCGCGACTTGCCGTGCGGAGGTCATTGTCGGCCTTGGATTGACCGGCATCCGGCCGGAAGACCGCTGGCATTGCCCGGATTTGTCAACTGTCGGCTGATTTCCTAGAATGAAATCATGATGGAATCGCCCGCTCCAACCAGAGAGACGGCCAGCGAACCGCGCGAAGCTCCCGGTGAGCGCACCCGCGCCCGCCGGTCGATCGGCGTCCTCATCATCGCTGTCCTGCTTATCGGTAGCGGTTTCTTCTTCGGCGGCTTCTTCCGATTCGTCGACACCGTCGTCGGCTACCAGACGCCGTCGCCGCTCGCCGCCGACGGCATCGTCGTGCTGACCGGCGGCGCCGAACGCATCACCGGGGCCATCGATCTGATGACCGCCGGCAAGGCGCGGCGCCTGCTGATCTCCGGCGTCCATCCCGATACGTCGGCTGCCCGGCTCGGTCGCGTCGTCGAGGCGGAACCGGACATGATGGCCTGCTGCGTCGATCTCGACCGCCGCGCCGCCAACACCATCGGCAACGCCCTCGAAACAGCCAAGTGGGTCCGGCGCAACGGCTTCCTGTCGCTGATCGTCGTCACCTCCGCCTATCACATGCCGCGGTCCATGCTGGAGCTGTCGCACGCCATGCCAGACATCCGCCTCATTCCCTACGCGGTGATCCGACCGGGACTGACGCTCGCCAATTGGTCCGAGGACCGGGGCGTGGTTCTGCTTCTCCTGCAGGAATACCTGAAGTATACGGCAACGCGCGTGCGCCTGTCGCTCGGTGGCATCGACGGTCTCGCCGAACTCATCAGCGGCACGTTCGGCTGAGCATCCCCTCGAAAAAGGGGAGACCTTTCGAAAAAGCGGCTGCGTGACGAGAAAGACCGAAGCGCCCACCCGAAAAGTTGAAAGACTGTCGGGGCGCGTGGAGATACAACCGAAAAGACTGCCACTGCGGAAGACGATCCATGCTGATCCGTTCCTACCTCTATAGCGTCGCCTTCTTCTCGGTGACCGCCGTCATGGCCATCCTCTGCGCACCCTTTGCCCTCGGCGGCCATCGAGGGGTGATGATCGTCGTCAAGGCCTGGACCGGGACGCTGATCGGCCTGCACAGCCTCATCACCGGCACGCGCCACGAATACCGCCATCTCGAGCGCCTCCCGCCGGGCGGCTTCATCATCGCCGCCAAGCACCAGTCAACGTTCGAAACGCTGGCGCTGGTGCCGCTGCTCGCCGACCCTGCCTTCATCCTGAAGCGCGAGCTGACCTGGATTCCCGTGTTCGGCTGGTGGCTGAAGCTGGCCGGCAACATTGCCATCGATCGTGGCAGCCCCACCGTGGCGCTGCGAAAGGTGATCGAGGGCACGCGCGCCGCCGTCACCGGCGGTCGGCAGGTGATCATCTTTCCCGAGGGCACCCGTGCCGAAGCCGGCGCCCGGCCGGACTACAAGCAGGGCATCGCCCAGATCTACAAGTCGCTCGATGTGCCGGTGGTCCCGGTCGCCCATAACGCGGGCACCGTCTGGCCCCGCAAGGCGCGCATCCACCGGCGGGGTACCATTGTCGTCGAGTTCCTGGAGCCGATCCCGCCTGGCCTCAAGCCACGCGATATGGTCCAGAAGATGGAACGTGACATCGAGGCGGCCTGCGATCGCCTGCTGGTCGAGGCGGCAGCGCGCGGCGACGATCTGCCGATGACGGCGCGCGCCCGGGTCGCCGAGCTTGCGGCATCCGAAGCATCCGGCCGAAAAGCTGAGGGCCTTGCGGACGACGCGAAGGCCTGAAAGGCGATCAGCCCGATAAGCCCGTGTCCAGATCCGTCAGCGCTTCGACTGTCCGTTCGAGCGAGCGGTCGCGGATGCCCATATCTTGCAGGCGTCGCAACGTCGCCGTGACGTAATCGACGTTCGGCCCCATCTCACCGGCGCTCCGCCGGATGATGGCCAGTGTCTCCTCAAAGCCGAGGCCGCCGGCATATTGCTCATGTCCCTGGTTGGCGACGTAGACCAGCGCACCCACCATCTCGCCGCTGGCGAGCCGCACCGGCCGGACGACTTCGTGATAAACCATGGAGATCTGCTCGCGCGCCCTGAGATAGGCCACCACCGCCTCCCGGTCGGTCCCAGCCACCTCAAAGGCGACGCCATGGCACGAGCCACCTCGGTCGAGGCCGAACACCAGGCCGGGATTGTCCGGCGTACCGCGATAGTACGTCGAGCGAATGCAGAGGGCGCGACGGACGCCATGCATCCGCGCCTGCACCGCCCTCAGATGCGGAAAGCCGGGGTTCCACATCAGCGAACCATAGCCGAACACCCAGATGGTCGCGTCCATCGCTTCCACTCCGTTGCCACTTTGCCGGATGCGTAGCATTCCATCCGGTGAATGCAACGCGCGGCAAAGACGATTCCATCTTTCGCCACATTGCTCTAGTGGATGAACGGTGAACAGTGCGTCCACGAGGGCGCCAAATATCTTGCGAGGAAGCGCCATGAATCGGGCGATGCGATGGGCCGTCTGGACGATCGTCACTGTCGCCGTTCTTTGGACCGGCGCGTGGTTCGGCGCCCGCTGGTGGCTCGCCGATACTATCGTGAAGTCCGTCGCCGATCTCTCAGCGAGGAACAGCGTCACCGTCGACTGCACCGACCAGAGGATCGGCGGCTGGCCTTTCGACCTGACCGTCACCTGTGACGGCCTTGTCGTGACCTTTCCCGATGGCGGCAGGTTCACGACAGCCGGCGCGCACGGCAACGGATCGATCTTCGATCTGCGACGGCTCGACTTCCGCTTCGATGCGCCCAGTTCCTACACCGCGCCCGATGGCCGGCAGCTCGACCTTGCCGCCACCACATTCGTCACCAGTATCGGCTTTTCCGGCGGCCGCGCCGACCGGCTCGCCCTCCAGGCAACCGATCTTTCGGCGAGCGGCCCGCTGGCCGGCGGGACCGAGGGACGGCTGACGATCGGGCGCGGCGATATTCTGCTGGCGCGCCCCGCCGAGCGGCCCGTTGACGCCAACATCGCCGCCACCGTCGACAGTTTCGCCCTTGCCGTCGGTGACACGACGCTGACCCCTCTTCCGGTTCGCCTGACGCTGGCCGCCACCCTCGGCGAGGCGGACATGGCCGCCGCCGGCCCGGAAGCGCTCGCCGGTTGGCGCGCGGCGGGCGGCAAGCTGACGCTGCATCGGCTCGCGGCCGAACTCGGTGGCGCCACGTTGACGCTCTCCGGCGAGGGCACGGTGTCGGAAACCGGCCTCGTCGAGGCCGAGGGTCAGGTGACCGGCCGCGACCTCAACGCCTTGACGGCCGCCGCCGCAGCCGGTGGCAAGAGCCTGACGCCGGAAATCGCCGGCCTCGTCATGGCTTTCGTCTTCATGGGAACAACCGCCGACGACGGCGGCCGTTCCATCGGGCTCAAGATCGAGGATGGCGTCGTCGCCGCCAATGGCCGCGAGATCGGGCGGATCGCCCCGCTATTCTGACGGCGATTTCGGTGGCGCCTTGTGGGAACGGCCGAAGTCGGCCCCGGGTTCGTCCTGGCCGAGCGTCAGGATGCCGCGACGGATGGCGCGGGTGCGACTGAACAGCTCGTACAGCCGGTCGCCCTCGCCCCAGCGGATCTGCCGCTGCAGCGCGAACAGGTCCTCCTGGAATCGACCCAGCACCTCCAGCACCGCGTCCTTGTTGTGCAGGAACACGTCGCGCCACATCGTCGGATCGGACGCGGCGATACGGGTGAAGTCGCGAAAACCGCCGGCCGAGAACTTCATCACTTCGGACTCGGTGACCTTCTCGAGGTCGGCGGCGGTGCCGACGATGTTGTAGGCGATGAGATGCGGCAGATGGCTGGTGATGGCCAGCACCAGATCGTGCCGCTCGGCGCTCATGCATTCGACGTTGGCGCCCATGCCGGCCCAGAAGGCGACGAGTTGATCGAGTGCCCGGGTATCGGTGTCTTCGTCCGGGCAGACGATCGACCAGCGATTGACGAACAGCTCGGAGAAGCCGGCGTCAGGACCGGAGTATTCCGTGCCGGCCACCGGGTGGGCCGGGATGAAATGGACGTGGTCCGGCAGGTGCGGCTTCATCTGCCGGACGACCGATCCCTTTACCGAACCGACGTCGGAGACGACAGCGCCGGGCTTGAGGTGCGGCGCGATCGCCTTGGCCACCGCCTCGGCGGCACCGACCGGCACGCAGGCGATGACGAGATCGGCACCCGCCACGGCATCGCAGGCAGCGGCGTGATAGCTGTCGCCGAGCGACAGTTCCTCGGCGCGCTTCAGTATGACCGGCGACAGGTCGGTGATGGCGATCTCGTCGACGAGACCGTTCTGGCGGGCCGACCGGGCGATCGACGAGCCGATCAGGCCGATGCCGATGATGGCGAGGCGGGGAAACAACGCGTCGGTCATGCCGCCCCCTTCATGAAAATCGTCAGCACGTCAACGAGTCGGCGACAGGCCTCTTCCGAACCGACGGTCATCCGCAGTGCGTTCGGCAGGCCGTAGCCCCCCACCTTGCGCACCACCACCCCCTCGGCGAGCAGCGCCAGGTCGGCGGCGTCCGCCGTCTTGCCCTCTTCAGGGAAGTGCACCAGCAGGAAGTTGGCGACCGATGGCGTTACCAAGAGGCCGAGCTTGCCGAGTTCGACCGTAAGCCAGGCACTCCAGCGCAGATTATGCTCGACCGCCGCCTCGACGAAGGCGCGGTCGCGCATGGCGGCGGCACCGGCGGCGATGGCCGCCGCGTTGAGGTTGAACGGCCCGCGTACCCGCTCCAGCACGTCGACGACGGCCCTGGGGCCGTAGAGCCAGCCGATGCGGAGCGCCGCGAGGCCATGGATCTTCGAGAAGGTGCGCGTCATCACCACGTTGTCGGCCGAAGCGACCAGCTCGACACCGCTCTCATAGTCGTTGCGGCGGACATAGTCGGCATAGGCCGCGTCGAGCACCAGGAGAACGTTGCCCGGCAGGCCGGCATGCAGGCGCCGCACCTCGGCCATCGGCAGGTAGGTGCCGGTGGGATTGTTGGGATTGGCCAGGAACACCATGCGCGTTCGCGCCGTCACGGCAGCCAGGATGGAGTCGACGTCGGTGGTGTGGGCGGTCTCCCTGGCCACCACCGGCGTCGCTCCAGCGGCGAGAATGGAGATGCGATAGACGAGAAAGCCGTGCTCGGAATAGATCGCCTCGTCGCCCGGCGACAGATAGCACTCGGCGAGAAGATGCAGCAGTTCGTCCGAGCCGTTGCCGCAGACGATGCGGTCAATGTTGAGGCCGTGCGTCTCGGCGATCGCCTGCCGCAGCTCGGTCGACGAGCCGTCGGGATAAAGCTCGAGCTTGCCGGCCACCTGTCCGTAGGCCTCAAGCGCCTTCGGGCTCGGCCCGAGCGGCGTCTCGTTGGAGGAGAGCTTGAACAGTTTCTTGCCCGGCGCCGCCTTCGAGCCGCCAGGTACGTAGAGGTCGATGTCGAGAATGCCGCTACGGGGGACAGGCACGAGAGGGGTGTCGGACATGGGAAAACGCCTCAAAAATACCGGCGCCCGTCATACGGCAGGCGCCACGCCCACGCAAAGGAAAAGCACTCAACCGAGGAGCCAGGCCCAGAACGTCGTTGTCACGACTCCGACCGCTGTGGTGATGGTGATCGATGACGAGGCAAGACCGTGGCCGACGCCGAAGCGGTTGGCGATCAGCCAGGCATTGATGCCCGTCGGCACCGACGAGGTGAGCACCAGTGCCGCCGTCCAGGTGTCGTCGAGGCCGAGCAGACGGCTCGCCGCATAGACGGAGGCTGGCAACAGGAACAGCTTGAGAAACGAGGTGACGAGCGCCGGCCGGACGCCGTCGGAGACGCCGTATTTCATCAGCGCCATGCCGAGCGAGATCAGCGCCGCCGAGCCGGCGATATCGCCGATATCATCCACCACCGTCCCGACGACGCCGGTCAGCGGCAGGCCCGACATCTGCCACAGCGAGCCAAACACCAGGCCGACCACCAGCGGATTGCGCACCAGATTGCGCCCGACCTGTTTGAGAACGGCGGTGACCGGCTGGGCGGGGCGGCCGCCGGTCTGCCGTTCGGCCTGCTCCATCAGCACGGTACCGGCGATCATCATCACCGGCAGGTGGGCGCAGAGCAGGATGGATAGCGCCACGACGCCATCGTCGCCGACGATGCGCTGAACGAGCGGCAAGCCGATGAACAGGTTGTTGGCGAAGGCAGAGCTGACGCCGGCCAGCACGCCGATGCGGGCGTCGCGGCCGAACAGGCGGGTCACCGCGTAGTGGCCGACCGCCCAGGTGACGGCGACACCGGAAAAATACGCCACCCAGATCGTCCAGGGTGAGCTGCCCTCGACATGCGCCACCGCCACCGTCTTGAACAGCAGCGTCGGCATGGCGATCGTGAAGACGAAATCGGACAGGCCATCGCCGACCTCCGCCTTCATCACGCCCAAGCGGGCGAGGAGATATCCGATCAGGATCAGCAGGAAGATGGGCAGGACGTCGAGAGCGATGGCGATCACGGGCGGCAACCGGCGCTGGAGCCAAGGAGGGGCCGGCGGCCGGTGCGGCGCGTCGGGAATCGTCGGACGGAAATTAGACTTTCTGCCTAATCACCCCGATGCGTCGCCCGCAAGGCAGAAGCAATGCGGATCGGTTCGCCCGCCCTGCTTGCTTGCCTGGAAGGGGCGACGATGACACACTCCCTTCCCATGTGGGACAAGATCGCCATGCTCAGATGCTTCGCCGCCGCCGTCGCGCTGGTCGGCTTCACTTTACCGGCCGCCGCCTTCGAGCTGTCCTTTTCGTGGGGCGCTACGCCGGCCTGCGACAGTGGCCGGCCGGCTGTGGTCGCCAGCCCGGAATTTCGTCTTGGCAACGTTCCTCCGGGCACACGCGTCATCATCTTCGAAATGATCGACCTCAACGCGCCCGATTTCCGACACGGCGGTGGCACCGTGCCTTATGCCGGCAACGACCTGCTGCCAGCCGGCGCCTTCCGCTACCTCGGCCCCTGTCCGCCGGCCGGCCCGCACCGCTACACGTGGACGGCTATCGCCAAGGATCGCGGCACGACCTTCGGGCGGACGCTCGGCGAGGCATCGGCCACCCGCTCCTTCCCCAACTGACCGAGGCGAGATCATGACCGCTGAGACCACCGAAGCGCGTATCGACGCGCTCGAGGAGAAGATCGCCTATCAAGACCAGATGATCGACGATCTCAACACCGCCGTCACCGACCAGTGGAAGGAGATCGACACGCTGAGGCGCCTCGTGTCGAGCCTGCTCGATGAGGTCAAGGAGATGGAACTGGCGGCACGGGCGACACCCGGCCGCGAACCACCACCCCCGCATTATTGACCGAAACGGGCGCCGTCAGGCGGCGCGCATCTCGTGCATCAGCCGGTCAACCTCGGCCTGCAGCGTCTTGCTGTCGCCGACCATCCGGCGGGCCTGCACGGCCACCTCCTGCGATTTCGAGTCGGACGCCTCGGTATTCTCCATCAGCCGCGTCATGTCGGCGGCCAGGCTGCCGACGGCAGCCAGCGTCGAAGAAATGGCGCGGGTGATCTCGGAGACGGCAGCGTTCTGCTGGTCCAGCGTTGCGGCGATCGATGAAGTGACCTCATTGACCCGCTCGATTGAATGCTCGACGGTACTGGTGGCCGTCACCGCCTCGCCAGTCGCCGACTGGATGACGGCAATGCGCCGGGAAATCTCGTCGGTAGCCTTGGACGTCTGGGCAGCGAGTTGCTTCACCTCGGACGCCACCACGGCAAATCCCTTGCCGGCCTCGCCAGCCCGCGCCGCCTCGATCGTTGCATTGAGGGCCAGGAGGTTGGTCTGGTCGG
>Ga0316604_10002361_pt1 | contig 14561 bp, 5 predicted proteins | sample OWC_soil_day20_C_FD_207650 | JGI IMG/M metagenome (GOLD analysis project Ga0316604, IMG submission 207650) | Wetland soil microbial communities from Old Woman Creek delta, Ohio, United States - OWC_soil_day20_CT | ecosystem: Environmental > Terrestrial > Soil > Wetlands | place: USA: Ohio... | reverse complement strand
CCATCATTGATCTCGATAGTGAAACTATCAGGACCATTGTAGTTTGCAGCAGGAGTATAAGTATATGTTCCATCTGCGTTTACGGTAGCGGTACCGTGGGCTGGATCAGTTGCCTTGCTGTAAGTCAGCGCATCACCATCCACGTCTGAACCTACTACACTACCATTGTAAGCTACATCTTCAGGAGTAGTAATGTTCTGGTCTGCACCAGTTGGAGCATCATTCACAGCTGTTACAGTGATGTTGATAGTTACTGTGGTAGTACCACCATTGCCATCATTGATTTCGATAGTGAAGCTATCGGGACCATTATAGTCTGCAGTTGGAGTATAAGTATATGTTCCATCAGCATTGACGGTAGCGGTACCGTGGGCTGGATCGGTAGCTTTGTTATAAGTCAGCACATCTCCATCTGCGTCATTACCTACGACACTACCATTGTATTGAGTATCCTCTGGTGTGGTGATCGTCTGGTCTGAACCTGTTGGATCATCATTTACTGCTGTTACAGTGATATTAATTGTTACTGTTGCAGTACCACCATTACCATCATTGATCTCGATAGTGAAGCTATCTGGTCCATTATAGTTACTTGCAGGAGTATAAGTGTATGTTCCATCTGCATTGACGATAGCGGTGCCGTGAGTAGGATCGATGGACTTGCTATAAGTCAGCACATCACCATCCACATCATTACCTACTACATTGCCATTATATGCTACATCTTCAGGTGTAGTAACATCCTGGTCTACGCCGGTTGGATCATCATTTACTGCGGTTACAGTGATATTGATTGTTACCGTTGCAGCACCACCATTGCCATCATTGATCTCGATAGTGAAACTATCTGGTCCATTGTAATTGCTTGCAGGAGTATAAGTATATGTTCCATCAGCATTGACGGTAGCGGTACCGTGGGCTGGATCGGTAGCTTTGTTATAAGTCAGCACATCACCATCTGCGTCATTACCTACGACACTACCATTGTATTGAGTATCCTCTGGTGTGGTTATCGTCTGGTCTGAACCTGTTGGATCATCATTTACTGCTGTTACAGTGATATTAATTGTTACTGTTGCAGTACCACCATTACTATCATTGATCTCGATAGTAAAGCTATCAGGACCATTGTAATTGGTTGCCGGGGTATAATTATATGTACCATCTGCGTTGACAGTAGCGGTTCCGTGAGCTGGATCAGAATCTTTGCTGTAGGTAAGCGCATCTCCATCCACATCAGAACCTACTACAGTACCATTATAAGCTACATCTTCAGGTGTAGTAATGTTCTGGTCTGCGCCAGTTGGAGCATCGTTTACAGCTGTTACAGTGATGTTGATCGTTACTGTGGTAGTACCACCATTGCCATCATTGATTTCGATAGTGAAGCTATCTGGACCATTATAATTGCTTGCAGGAGTGTAAGTGTATGTTCCGTCTGCATTGACTGTAGCAGTGCCGTGAGTAGGATCGGTGGCTTTGCTGTAAGTCAGCGCATCACCATCCACATCATTACCTACGACACTACCATTGTATTGAATATCCTCTGGTGTTGTAATATTCTGGTCTGCGCCGGTTGGAGCATCGTTTACCGCTGTTACAGTAATGTTGATAGTTACTGTGGTAGTACCACCATTGCCATCGTTAATTTCGATAGTAAAGCTATCAGGACCATTATAGTCTGCAGCTGGAGTGTAAGTATATGTACCATCAGCATTAATTGCAGCAGTGCCATGAGTAGGATCGGTGGCTTTGCTGTAAGTCAGCGCATCACCATCCACGTCTGAGCCAACTACACTACCATTGTAAGCTACATCTTCAGGTGTGGTTATGTTCTGATCAGCTCCAGTCGGAGCATCATTTACTGCGGTTATAGTTATATTGATGGTTACTGTTGCATTACCGCCATTGCCATCATTGATCTCAATAGTAAAACTATCAGGACCATTATAGTTGCTTGCAGGAGTATAAGTGTATGTTCCATCTGCATTGACAGTAGCTGTACCGTGTGCAGGATTGGTAGCCTTGCTGTAAGTCAGCACATCACCATCTGCGTCATTACCTACGACGCTACCATTATATTGGGTATCCTCTGGTGTGGTGATAATCTGATCTGCTCCGGTTGGGGCATCATTCACAGCTGTTACGGTGATATTAATTGTTACTGTTGCAGCACCACCATTGCCATCATTGATCTCTATAGTGAAACTATCGGGTCCATTGTAATTGCTTGCAGGAGTATAAATATATGTTCCATCTGCATTGACAGTAGCGGTACCGTGTGCTGGATCGGTTGCCTTGCTGTAGGTAAGCGCATCTCCATCCACATCAGAACCTACGACACTACCATTGTATTGGGTATCTTCTGGTGTTGTGATAGTCTGATCTGCTCCGGTTGGGGCATCATTCACAGCTGTTACGGTGATATTGATCGTCACTGTTGCAATGCCGCCATTGCCGTCATTGATCTCGATAGTGAAACTATCGGGTCCATTGTAGTTGCTTGCAGGAGTATAAGTATATGTTCCATCTGCATTGACGGTAGCGGTACCGTGTGCAGGATCGGTCCCTTTGCTATAAGTCAGCGCATCACCATCTACATCATTACCTACGATACTACCATTGTATGGAGTATCTTCTGGTGTTGTGATAGTCTGGTCTGCGCCGGTTGGGGCATCATTCACAGCTGTTACGGTGATATTGATTGTTACTGTTGCAGTGCCGCCATTGCCGTCATTGATCTCGATAGTGAAACTATCGGCGCCACTGTAGTTTGCAGCTGGAGTATAAGTGTATGTTCCATCTGCATTGACGGTAGCTGTACCGTGTGCAGGATCACTTACCTTGCTGTATGTCAGCGCGTCACCATCCACGTCTGAACCTACTACACTACCATTGTATGCTACATCTTCAGGTGTTGTGATCGTCTGGTCTGAACCTGTTGGAGCATCGTTTACAGCTGTTACAGTGATGTTGATAGTTACTGTGGTAGTACCACCATTACCATCATTGATCTCAATCGTAAAGCTATCAGGACCATTATAGTTCGCGGCTGGGGTATAAGTATATGTTCCATCTGCATTGACGGTAGCTGTACCATGTGCTGGATCACTTGCCTTACTGTATGCCAGCGCATCACCATCCACGTCAGAACCCACCACACTTCCATTATAAGCTACATCTTCAGGTGTGGTAATATTCTGGTCTACGCCTGTTGGAGCATCATTTACCGCTGTTACGGTAATATTGATCGTTACTGTTGTAGTACCGCCATTGCCGTCATTGATCTCGATAGTAAAGCTATCAGGACCATTGTAATTGCTTGCAGGAGTGTAAGTGTATGTTCCGTCAGCATTAACTGTAGCGGTACCATGAGATGGATCAGTAGCTTTGCTATAAGTCAGCGCATCACCATCTACGTCTGAGCCGATCACACTACCATTGTATGGAGTGTCTTCAGGGGTTGTGACGTTTTGATCTGTGCCAGTTGGGGCATCATTTACCGATGTTACAGTAATATTGATTGTTACCGTTGCCGTACCTCCATTTCCATCATTAATTTCGATAGTGAAGCTATCAGCACCATTGTAGTTTGCAGTAGGAGTATAAGTATATGTTCCATCAGAATTTACGGTAGCTGTACCATGTGCTGGATCAGTTGCCTTGTTATAAGTCAGCACATCACCATCCACATCATTACCTACTACACTACCATTATAAGCTACATCCTCAGGAGTAGTAATGTTCTGGTCTGCGCCAGTTGGAGCATCGTTTACCGCTGTTACAGTGATATTGATTGTTACTGTTGCACTACCGCCATTGCCATCATTGATCTCAATAGTAAAACTATCAGGACCATTATAGTTGCTTGCAGGAGTATAAGTGTATGTTCCATCTGCATTGACAGTAGCTGTACCGTGTGCAGGATCGGTAGCCTTGCTGTAAGTCAGCGCATCACCATCCACATCATTACCTACGACACTACCATTGTATGAAGTATCTTCAGGGGTTGTGATGTTTTGATCTGCGCCAGTTGGAGCATCGTTTACCGCTGTTACAGTGATATTGATTGTTACCGTTGCTGTACCGCCATTACCATCATTGATCCCGATAGTGAAACTATCAGGACCATTATAGTTCGCAGCAGGAGTATAAGTGTATGTTCCATCTGCATTGACAGTAGCTGTACCGTGTGCAGGATCGGTAGCCTTGCTGTAAGTCAGCGCATCACCATCCACATCATTACCTACGACACTACCATTGTATTGAGTATCCTCGGGTGTGGTAATAGTCTGGTCTGCACCAGTCGGAGCGTCATTTACTGCTGTTACGGTGATGTTGATTGTTACTGTTGCAGTACCACCATTACCATCATTGATCTCGATAGTAAAGCTATCAGGGCCATTGTAATTGGTTGCCGGGGTATAAGTATATGTTCCATCTGCGTTGACGATAGCGGTTCCGTGTGATGGATCGGTCGCTTTGCTATAAGTCAGTGCATCCCCATCCACATCTGAACCAACTACACTTCCAGAATAAGCCACATCCTCAGGAGTCGTAATATTCTGATCAACCCCGGTAGGTGCATCATTCACAGGAGTCACCGTAATACGGAGCGTACCTACACTACACATGCCCGGCGTCCCATTATCACACACATTATACTTCACACTATCCACCCCATTATAATTCGCCGCCGGTGTATAAGTATAACTACCATTCGTATTCAACACAATCGTACCATGCACCGGACCTGTCTGCACACTAGCCGTCAGCGCATCCCCTTCTACATCCGTATCATTTGTCAATACATTTCCCGTACCTACATTATCTTCTAATATAGTCAGCACATCATCCACCGCCACCGGCGCATCATTCACTGCTGTGATTGTAATACGAAGCGTACCTACACTACACATATTCGGCGTACCATTATCACACACACTATACTTCACACTATCCACCCCATTATAATTCGCCGCCGGTGTATAAGTATAACTACCATTCGTATTCAACACAATCGTACCATGCACCGGACCTGTCTGCACACTAGCCGTCAGCGCATTTCCCTCCACATCTGTATCATTTGTCAATACATTTCCCGTACCTACATTATCTTCTAATATAGTCAGCACATCATCCACCGCCACCGGCGCATCATTCACCGCTGTAATACCTAATGTAACAGTTTTAGTATCCTGCTTTGCACCCCCTGCACCCGTATTCCCATTATCATTGACATTTACTGTCAATGTAACCGTTGCAGGCGGATTCTGTGATGAAGAATAAGTAACTTTATTCGCAGTCAAAAATGCATTAATATCCGTAATTGTACCCGTCAATACCAACGCACTACCCGTACCACTCACCACTACTCCCGATCCCGACACCGCACTCACAGATCCATCCGGCACTGAAAAAGTAACCGTCACACTACCCGTACCCGCGTCCACATCCGCAAATGATATATCCTTCAATGAAGCCGGAATATCCTCTGTTACTGCAATACTCGTCGGCACTGTAATTACTGGCGCATCACTCACCGCTGTAATCACAATAGTCATCTTCGCCGCCGCCGCTGAATAAGAAGTTCCATCTGATGCCCTCCAGTCAAAACTGGTCGTTCCATTCCAATTGGCCGTCGGAATAAACGTGATATTCCCCAACTGTGACGCCAGAATCTCCTGCCCCGCTGTAATCACCACTCCATTCAACCGGAAACTACCATTCAATGGCAAAGTAACAATTCGGATCTTATTCAACGCAGTTCCATCCGCATCTGAATATTGTGATGTAAAATTAGTCGCTGTAAATGCCAGGGTATTATCTTCTATTCCTGTCACCGTACTATTCGTCACTACCGGTAAGTTATTGACTGTCGCCATAACCGTATAGGAATAATCCGCCCGGCCCGTATCCGCATCATTATTCAATATCCGCACAACTGCCACATAAGTACCTACTGTATGAGAAGCAGCATTGAACGTAACAGTAAAGCTCGTACTGCCACCCGCTGTTATAGAGGAACCTGTTGGCTGCGCACTCACCGTAAAACCTGCATCACCACTGATTGCCACATTCGGTGTACCTGTCAGGTTAATTACCCCGGTACCCACGTTGTTGATCACAAATGTATTTGTTACCGTACCCGCCGTTACCGTACCAAAATCAGTTCCATCTACTGTCGTCACCGTACCACTATTATCATTAATCAATGTACCATTACCAGTTACATTGATACGCGGATCTGTTGTGATGATGATCGTTGTAGTTGAAGCCGGCCCTGTCTCTGTACCATCATTCAATGTTGTCGTGATGATACGGTTCGTTGTATTCGGTGCACTATTGCTGTTTCTATATTCAATCAGTTTCAGCGCAGCAATATAACTCGCCTGCGAAGCAGACCCCGTCAGTGTGATTGTGCTGGTACCACTGCCGGTTGCAGTAATACCTGCTGGCAATGTACCATTGATGTACAATCCTTCACTACCTGCATCCAGCACATTCGTGAGCGTAATCACCGCCGTCACCATATTATCTCCATCATAATCTACGATGCTCAGATCCGTATCAGTGATCTTCGCACCTGAGCTACCCGCATTGAAATAATTCAGGTAATTATAATTGCCCGTAGCACCTGAACTGTTATCCGCATCCAGGTTCGCCTTCGGACAATTATTGACATCCATTGCCTTTGTGATCAGGTTATTATCGAAGTAACACTCCTTATAACCCGTATTCTGACTGGCCAGGGAAGATAATGTAAAAGGCGTACCCACTGCATGTCCTACCCCACCACTTACAAAGCTACCATTATCATTGATGATCAGGGTGACGTCGAAATCCAGGTTATCAAATGCACTCAGATCCATGTCATAGGTAAATGTTTTACATTCTCCCTGCAGGATCGTCTGGTTGAAGGTGCCGGTATATAATAAAATAGCTGCGGGATCCGTAGTAGGATCCTCGTGATATATCGAAATCGGCATGCCCGCACTGGCATTGCCCGCACCCGGGTTACAGACTTCCACACTTGCCCTCACGATATTACAGGAGCTACCTTTTGTAAATGAAATATCAGCGGCATTAAAAGCAATATCCGGTCGGGCGCCATAATAATCCATGGATTCCAGGATCTGATAATCCGGGTTGGCCAGACCAGTTTTATTAGTCACCGTCAGCGTGGTTTTATCGGCTGAGAGGGAAAAAGAAATATCATATCCATAACCACCCTTATAACCTACTGTATTCGCATGGTTCCGCGCACTGGTTCCATCCAGTGGTACGCTTTTAAAAGCAAAGTTGTCATCTCTCCTGGTAGCACCATCCAAACCTACCTGCTGATAAAAATAACCTGTAGCGGTACTTGTTGACAGATCGATGTATGCATATGCAGCCAGTGAGTTTTCATTACTTTCACGATCGGTATTCACCGCGTTTCCCGTTTCATTCAGGTACATGGAGGTTGTACCAAGCGGAATAGAAAATGTTTTGGCAACCCCTGCTGAAGAACTGGTACCCTTGGCTATAAATGCAAAATCGGTATTGAAGAATTCTGCACTCATCCCCTGTCCTACTCTTTTGTAAAATTCTACGACATATGCATCGTCAAAGTCACGGGCATAATTCGCATCACGCTTAATGACCAGGTTCGTTCCCGAGATGTAAATCTGCGGGTTGCATACCCCTACTGCTCCGGTGGTACCCAGTTTGGTGGAATAATCACCAGTAATCGCTGCTGATGAAAGGAAACTCATGGTGGATGCACTGGACAGGTTATTGATCACATAAGTCGATCTTCTGTCTACAGAACCACCATTCGCCAAAGTGATTACGCCATCCGTCAAAGCTGCATCCAGGTCAATGGTAAAGCGCATATTGGAATAACCTTCCTCTGTTCCGGAATTTGTATTCAGATCGGTATTACTGGTATTGGTACCCTTACCCTGGATACTGATAATATTAGTACCAGTTGGAATGGCAATAACCAGGTCTGTATTAGCAGTACCCGTGCCATGCAATAACGCTTTTACCTGGGGATCGAGTGGAGTCAGTGAATTATTATAAGGAGAACAATATTCTACATAATAAGAAGAATGCGTTGTAGTAACGGTCTCTGTAATGGTAAGCGTGCTGCCGGAAATTGCAAACTTCACATTGTTCAGGTCAGTTGGTGTGGCATCCCCTACCTTGTTTCCGGCAGGGATAAAACTGCCAAGGGCAACTTTCTGCCACCCATACACATTCGTTCCCGAACCATCAGTATTCGTATTCTTAGCCACATTCACGTAACCGGATGACGTTCCTCCTGAGATATCAATCACAGCACTGATATTGATGAAGTCCTCGTCTCCCTGAGGGTTATCAATACCTGTAGTGATACCTGTCTCGGAAGAAACATACACATTGATGGAAGAAGTCCCTGCTGGAATAATAAAAACAGGGGCAGCACCTCCGGGTGCTCTGTATTTAGCTTCTACGCTCAAAATGTCTGCCTTTTTTCCACCGCTGGGGCTGCATGGACTGGTCGGCATTTGACCAAATGTCATCAACGAACAAAGCAATAAGCCGAAGCTTAACAGTAATGTATTCTTCATAAAGATAGAGATAGGCGTCCCTTACAGATAGCCGTTAAATAGTTAGGTACAGGGTATAACTTATCGTCACGTATTCAGAGGGAAATGGGGAATTGAAGATCACCGAACGCTTTTTATTCATCCAAGCTACATTGTCAAAAAATGGGATTCCATCCTACTTACGAAAGGTTATAAACTGGACCTACCCGCGACAAAAGTATTAAAATTTCATATTATATTAAAATTATTTTAAAACAGTTATTTTATGAATATTATTATCAGACATTGGCGTGAAAACATATTAATTTTCATTAATGGTTACTCATAAATTATTTATTTTTCTGATAGGTCTCCTAAGTATGCCTGAAACAACAGTTTACTAAATTTTTTAGTATTTTTGTGAACTATGCTACTATTTAAAGACAATGAGCTGTTTGATCAGGGAAAAGTGAGGTACATTGACTATGCCCTGCCGGATACCACCCTCGAACTGCGGGAGCAGTTTTTCTCTAAAAGTGAGTCGGACCATTATTATAAACTCCTGAAAGAAAATACCCCCTGGAAACAGCATAACCGAAAGATGTATGATAAGGTACTACCAGATCCACGCTTAATCGCTTATTACGGGGGTGAAAACGGGCTTGAATGGACTCAGGAGCTATTGGACATCAAAGAGAAGGTAGAAGCTGCATGTGGGCTTTATTTTAACAGGGTATTGTTAAATTATTACAGGGATGGAAATGATTCCGTCGCATGGCATAGCGATACGCTACCTGCAGATGGCATACATCACCCGATTGCCTCGGTGACATTTGGCGAGACAAGATTATTTAAAGTGAGACATAAAACGAGAAAAGATGTGCTGCCGCTGGATATACCGTTGACTCATGGAAGCTTTTTGCTAATGGGTAAAACTATGCAGGATTTTTATGAACACCATGTACCAAAGACCAGCAGGAAGATTGGAGCGAGGATTAACCTGACTTTCAGGATTTCAGATACTGTTAAGAAGGTGTATTGATACACTTTGATCGTATCTATCTTCGCCACCCTCAAAGGCACAAAAGCAAACAATAACACCGTTGCCATCAACACCTTTTTCCCAAATCGGATATTCGGTATTACCATTCCCAATATCACTAATCCACATCCCACTACCTGCAAAGGACTCACCTGCTCAAACAATACTACATGCGCCGTTCCAATAGATACCGGTATTTCTACCGCTGCCAACACACTTCCTACACTCATTCCTATCAACGGAAACCCCTTGTTGAAAAATATTGGTGGTAAAATAGTGCCAAACAATGCCAGCAATAAACCATATCTCCATAATACTGATGGCATGAAACCCTCCACTATACGAATATTCCAGAATACCAATATTGCCAGCATACCTCCTAATACCAATAGCTTGGATCTATAAAACAATGGCCTGTGTATTGCAATATGATTTGCCGCATACATCGCCCCGGTATAACTCATGGCCGCCATCATCCCCCAGCATATACCTGTAAAATTCCATTCACCTCCTATAAAACCAGTTGCTAAAAACGTACCTCCCAGCACAACTACAATTGCCAGTAACTGCGCCAATGCAGGCCGTTTCTTTTCAATCACACAATCTACCAGTATCCCCATCCAGATCGTCTGCATCAATAAGATAATACACACCGATACCGGCAAATACTGTACAGCTAAATAATAAAAAGTACTCGTCAATCCCAGGCACGTGCCACCTAACAATAACTTATATTTATCTGTCGTGGTACCCGTGATCACCGGTTTCTTTTTCAGATCTAATAATGCCAATACTAAAAACCCTACTAAATACTGAGAGAGTGTAACGGATGCAGTAGAGAACCCCTCCTGCCCTGCAACTTTCACAAACGTGGCTAAGATGCCATAACTCGCCGCCCCAATAATTACATAAATAATTCCTTTCAGCTTTTCCATAACTCAAATGTCGATGCTAATTTTCAGCTGCTGCTTTACATATGTTGAGCGCTGTTTATGAGGTTTTTCTTATACGGCTCAACTGTGTAGGTGTTATACCTAAATAAGACGCAATCTGCTGTAGCTGTAAACGGCCTGCCAGCGCAGGCGAAGCACCTACAAAATGCTGGTACCGCTCCCTGGCGGACAAGTATTTATGCGCTATCTCAATATGCTCTTTTTCTACCACCCAATGCTTTCCCAGATAGTTAATCCAGAATAACGCCAGGTCATGATGCTTTTGCAACAGATGCTTAAACTCTGCAAAAGAATACTCTATTACAATACTATCCTCCAGCGCATCTATCGCATACCGGCTCTTTTCATCCATGATCAATGCCGATGTAGATGCAATAAATGTCTGCTCAGGAAAGAATTTTTTAATCACCGTATCTCCATTTTCATACTGAAAATAATATGAAAAAAGCCCCTGATATATGTATGAGATAAACACAGGCACCTCATCTGCAGATAAGTAATTTGTACCTGCCGGAATTTCCCTTATGCGTAACAGCTTTTCCAATGCCAGCATGGTATCTTTCTCTAAAGAGTAGTAAGTATTCACTGCTGTAATAAACGCATTGATGACTGCTTCCCTGTTCATTCCATGACTTTTATCAGGTAAAAATAAGCAGTATTTGGGTTTTCGGAATAAAAACTACCTTTGTACAAGTTCTTTTAAATTTAAGACCTATAATCGCTATGAAAATCAGACCTTTCTTTTCCCTCAGGGTCTTTTGTACCCGCCTGGTCGTACTGCTTGGCCTTTCCATGTCTATTGGAGCCACTGTACATGCCCAAACCACGGTTCCCTTTACACTGTACAACAATTCTGCCTACACAGATGCCAACGTCTACGTTGCAGTAATTGGTATTATCAATGACAATCATGTATGGATTGACCCCAAAACCGGCGCAGTCAATCCTATGAGTACGTCTTATAATACAGTATCAGGTCCTGTCATCAATGGAAACTACGGCCCCGGTGGCAACGGCAAATATGCCGCCTGCTTCGCAAAGCTGAGTGAAATTCCAAACAAGGTGGTCAACGTTCCCGGCATCGCTGGTTGTCGTATCCTGATCTCCTTTAACTCACAGCTGTACCTTTATTTCTTCGGCGCGTCCGGCTCTCCCAGCGGTTATGCAGCACCCAATCTTGCTAACCCAACCGATCCCAACCAGGGCATCCGTTACGAGAACATTGAGCTGACAAACGCGTCTAATGGTCTGTGGGTAAACACTACGCGTGTAGATGCGTATCAATACCCAATGGGCCTCGAAGTATGGGGCAACAGCAGCTTCTATCAAAAAGTAGGTGAAACTGTCACCCACAGTTACATCCTCAACCAGTGGCAGACTACCGCGCCTACTGAATTTGCCGGTTGCTACGACGCTACCAACGGCATTATCCACTTCCCATCCAAAACCACTGCATGGCAAACAGGCGGTGCACAGGCCAGCTACTTTGGCTCCTATGTTGATGCTATCTGGTCCAAGTACACCAGCGGTAACCTGATCTTTAATGCAGGTGATGCAGGTACATGGAGTGGTAAAGTGTCCGGTAGTACCTTTACCTTCACAAGAAGTTCTGATGGCGCTGTAGGCACCATCTCTGCCAAACCTTCCCAAATCGAAGTCATGGAAGGTAGTGGCGTGATGGCCAGTGGCGGTCAGTGGGACAAAGTAGTACAGGCACAGATCTGCGCTGCAATCAATCGTCATGCAATTGACCTGACAAAGGCCACTGGCGTGACACAGGACTTCTCTACACCGTCACTTTATTACCAGACCACTCCTTACAACTGGTATTGTAAGTTCTGGCACCGTAGCGACATCAGCTATAATAGTCTGACGTACGCTTTCTGCTACGACGATGTTTTCAATCAGTCTTCTACCATCAATGCACCTTCTCCATCCCGGGCTACAATTACCATCGGTGGCTTTGCCGGCCTTACTTCCAACAGCCCGGTGACCGTCTACAAAGATTGTAACTACGCTGGTTCTGCAATAGGTCTGAGTACAGGTACTTATACCCTGAGTCAGCTGAATGCACTGGGTATTCTGAATGACGATATCTCCTCTCTCAAAGTAAGCTCAGGTTATAAAGTAACCCTGTACAAGAATGACAATTTTGGTGGTGCTACAGTAAGCTTCACTACTGATGACGCCTGTCTGGTAGACAACAATTTCAACGACTCTACATCTTCTTTAAAAGTTGAAACGACTACCAGCACTACGTCTATCAAGATCGAAGCCGAGAACTACAATTACATGTCAGGCGTACAGACAGAAACCACCAGCGATGCAGGCGGCGGACTAAATGTAGGTTATATTGATGCAGGTGACTGGCTCAGTTATGAAGTAACAATCCCTGCTACCGGTTCTTATGTAGTAGACTATCGTGTAGCAAGTACCTCTTCCGGCAATACACTGCGCCTTGAAAAAGATGCAGGAGCTACACAACTGGGCACTGTCACTATTCCTAATACAGGTGGCTGGCAGGTATGGTCCGATGTAGCACATACTGTATCTCTGCCCGCTGGTACTTACAGCATCGGCATTGCAACTGCTACAGGCAATTTCAACCTGAATTACCTGACCATTACCAGTACTTCCGGCGCAAGAGTAGCTGCTGCTGCCACTGCTACAGAAGACACGCACACAACGGTGACCCTGTCTCCTAACCCGGTGAGCAACCAGCTGTATATCCGTAATAATGATAAGATAAGAACCATGAGTGTTTTTGACATCAGCGGACATGCGATTATGCAGGTAACCAATCCTGGTACAAACATCAACGTATCTTCATTGGTACCTGGTGTTTACATTATCAAAATAGACCGCAAAGATGGTAGTCAGAAGACTGTGAAGATCCTGAAACAATAAAAACCAAAAGGCCTGTATTCATTCATGAATACAGGCCTTTTTATATTTCTATAAAGGCGGAATTCCTGACCAAAAACGGAGCTCTCTATCTTTCGGCGCCCATGCTGATAGCATGGATCACTATCGGTAAAACTGCTATTTAAGCGGTGCTGATGAATCCAGTAAAGAGCCTGGCCAACGAGTAATTATATTTTTCTAAAAAGACCTTCTGCCACGCCCCTGTGTTTTACGGGACGCTGGCTATAATTGAGCTGCTCTAGTTCATTCAATAAGGGTAATATATTTTCATCGGCTGCACGCTCAATTGCCAGTTTCAAAACCAGCACCCCTCCGGGTTTCAGCGCATCGATAATAGCCGGAAATATCGCCACATCAAAATAATAATACAATACAATGAGATCATATTTGTCCGCAATTTCAAATGCCGACAAATCCGCACACACCGTCCTTACCTTCAATCCCTCCGCACGCAAACTCAACTGCTCCATTGCCACATCCGAAAAATCCACCGCCGTCACCTCCCATCCTCTCTCTGCCAGGTACAGCGTATGCCTGCCACTACCTGCCGCCACATCCAAAGCCTTTCCACCAGCGGGAAACTGCTCATACATGGACAAAAAATAAGGATCTGGTATTTCCAGAGAAGGGAGTCCTTTCGTATATCGTTCATTCCACAGCATTCTACTCATTTGGACAAATGTAATGAAAAATGAAGCAGCCGGCTTGGGAAGGCATTAAATAAAAAGAGAAGACGCCCCGGTGGGTACTCCGGGACGCCTTCAGCCTATTTCTACTTTACACTTCTCTTATCTTATTACGGTCACTTCACCTTTCACTATTCTTGTCTCTCCACCTGCCGTATTCTTGTAGCTCAACAGATACACATAAGTTCCTACATCTACCAGTGATCCCTGGAATCTACCATCCCATCCTTTGGTCTGGTCTTTACTCAGGAACACTACCTGGCCCCAACGGTTGAAGACGCGCAGATCGTAATCGTACATAGGACCGTTTACGTGAGGTTTGAACGTATCGTTGTTACCATCACCATTCGGCGTGAACGCATTCGGGAAGTCTGGCTTCGCTTCACATTGTTTGTAAGTA
>Ga0316604_10002360_pt1 | contig 14567 bp, 12 predicted proteins | sample OWC_soil_day20_C_FD_207650 | JGI IMG/M metagenome (GOLD analysis project Ga0316604, IMG submission 207650) | Wetland soil microbial communities from Old Woman Creek delta, Ohio, United States - OWC_soil_day20_CT | ecosystem: Environmental > Terrestrial > Soil > Wetlands | place: USA: Ohio... | reverse complement strand
CGTCGAAGAGGCGTCCGCGCGAGAAGCGCACCAGTGCGCCTAGATCGTTGCCGTGCAGTTCGCGCAGGATCCTGGCGATGATGTTCGCCGTGCCACTCGAGTAGCTCCACACCGTGTCGGGCGGCGCTGCGAGTTTGCTCTTCGCGGCGAATGCGCCGACGTCGCCGCTCGTGAACAGCATGCGCGAGACATCGTTCACCGCGCCATAGTGCTCGTCGAACTCGAGCCCGCTCGACATCCGCAGCAGCTGGTCGAGCGTGATCGCGTGGCGTGGGTCGTCGGGCGACGACCACTCGGGAACCGGCGCGCGCTCGTGCAGCGCGAGTCGCCCGTCGCCGATCTCGATCGCCACCAGCGCGGCAGTCACGCTCTTCGCCATCGACCACGAGAGCATCGGTGTCTCGGGGCCATAGCCACTCGCGTAGCGCTCGGCGACGAGCTGGCCATCGTGCGCGACGACGACCGCGGTGGTGCGGCGCACGCGCCCGTTCGATGGAACGGGCTCCGCGAAGGTGCGGTCGATCGCCGCGTCGATCGCGCGCGGCGCGGGCGCGAGCAACCCGGCACTGCCGCGCGGCCACGGCGCTCCGGGCGGAAGTGACACGCGCGGCGTGTCCACACCGCCGGGCAACGCGAGCGATTCCGCTGTTGCATCGCGCAGCAGCGTGCAGCCGAGACCCGGGCGATGGATCGCGCGCGCGCGCACGAGGCCCCAGAACGCGCGCCCCTCCGCGCCGTCCGCCGTCTTCACGACGCCGAGCAGCGGGCCGAGCGGCGCCGCTTCGGGTTTGATGTAGCTGCGCAGCAGTTCATCCACGTCCTGCCCCGAGTTCCACGCGAGCGAACAGGCGACCTTCGCAGTGAAGCCGGCGCCGACCGACGACACCGTCGCGACCACGCAGCCAGACGACCCCAGCGCAGCGGCGAGCGCGCCGAACGCGACGAGACTCCGCATCGAGTTTCGACTCAACAAGATTTCGCTCCCACCAGCTGCTCCGAGAGCGACCACAGGCGCGCGGCGCGCTCGGCATCGAGCGCCCACGGCGCGTAGCCAACCTGCGACATCAGATCCTTCGACGGGCCGGCGATGTGGCAATCCTCGAGGTAGAGCCCTCCACGTCCCGCGAGCTCGGACGCCGTTGCGGCCCAGATTTGTGTTGCGGCGCCCTGTTCGACGGTCTTCCAGCGGAAACCGCCCGCCGGCGCGCGAGCCATCAGCTCCTCACGGTCCTGGGCCGTGAGATGGCGGCCCAGCTCGGTGATGATCGCGCCGGGATGCAAGGCGAAGGCGCGCACGCCGTCGTCTTGCAGGCGACGATCGAGTTCGAGCGCGTGCCAGATGTTCGCCGTCTTCGCCTGCCCGTAGGCTTCCCACTTGTCGTAGGGTCGCGTCTTGTAGTTCGGGTCCTCGAAGTTCACCGCTCCGAAGCGGTGACCGCTGGAGCTGAGACACACCACGCGCGACGGCGCCCCAGCGCGCAGCGCCGGCGCGAGCAAGCCCGTCAGCAGAAAGTGTCCCAGATGATTGGTGCCGAACTGCGACTCGAAGCCCTGCTCGGTGCGAGCCAGCGGACACGCCATCACGCCGGCGTTGTCGAGCAGCAGGTGGATCGCCGGGTGGCGCGCGAGCGTCGCCGCCGCGAAGGCTCGAATGCTCGGCAGCGAGCCGAGTTCGAGCGCACCGACTTCGACGGCGTCGCTGCCGGTCGTCGCGCGGATCCCCGCGGCCACCTTCTCGCCCTTCGCGAGGTCGCGGGCCCCGATCCACACGCGCGCACCGCGACTCGCCAGCACGCGCGCGCTCTCCGCGCCGAGGCCGCCCGAGCCACCCGTCACCACGGCGACTCGGCCCGCGAGATCGACGTCCGCCGCCACCTCTGCAGCCGTCGACTCGAAGCCGAAGCGCGACGCTTCTTCCTGCTGCATGACGTGGATCCTCTGAGCTGCGACCGCGACCGCGGGAGGGAAGCGCACTCGCACGGCGAACGCACCCACGAAGGCTAGGCTTGCCCGAAGCATGGAATGGCCGACCTACGTGATGGCGACGCTCTTCTCGCTCGTCGCGCTCGCGTGCCTCGGGCTGATCCCGATCGGTCTCCCTGGCTTGTGGCTGATGATCGGGCTCGGCGCGGGAGCGCAGCTGCTCGGCACGATCCCGTTCACGAGCGTGCCGTCGATCCACTTCGGCTGGACGCTGCTCTGCGTGTGCGCGGCGATCGGGGTCGTCGCGGAAGCGGTCGAGGCCGTCGCGGGCGCAGCCGGCGCCAAGTACGGCGGCGCTACGCGACGCGGGATGGTCGGCGCATTCGCCGGCGGCGTCGTCGGCGCGATCTTCTTCACCGGGCTGCTGCCGATCCCGATCATCGGGACGATCTTCGGCGGACTCGTCGGCGCCTTCGCGGGTGCGTGGATCGGCGAGGCGAGCGCCGTGCACCAGCGCCACCCGGGCGAGAAGTTCCGCGCCGCGCTCGGCGCCGCGGCGGGCAAGCTCGCCGGCACCTTCGGCAAGCTCGCGGCGGGCGTCGTGATCTGGATGCTGCTGGTCTACGGCGCATTCACGAACTGAGATTGAGGCGTCGGATCGCAAATGTCATGCTAGGCCGCATGCCGGAACAGAAGAACGCTTCGCGACTCGGGGGACGTGCCATCGCAGTGATCGGAGGCGCCACCGCGGGCGCCGAGGTAGCGGAGCGGCTCGCCGAAGAAGGCGCCTTCGTCGCCGTCTTCGAGCAGAACCCGCGCCCCTACGGAAAGATCGAGGACGGCCTCCCGCGCTGGCACCAGGAACTGCGGCGCAAGGAGTACCGCACGATCGACGCCAAGCTCGCGCACGCGAACGTGGCTTTCGTGCCGAACACCCGCATCGGCCGCGACGTCGACTTCGAGGCGCTCGCGCGGAGCTGGGGTTTCCACGCCGTGGTGCTGGCGAACGGCGCGTGGCGCGATCGCCCGCTGCCGGTCGACGGAGCCGACGCATTTCTGGGTCGCGGCCTGGTCTACCAGAACCCGTTCATCATCTGGTTCAACCACGCCGGCGAGAAGGCCTACACGGGCCCGCGCTTCGAGGCACAGGACGACGCCATCGTGGTGGGCGGCGGACTCGCCTCGATCGACGTCGCCAAGGCGCTGATGCTCGAAACCACGCGCGCGAAGCTGCGCGAGCGCGGCATCGACGAGACGATCCTCGAACTCGAAGTGAAGGGCATCCCGAAGGCGCTCGAGCGCCACGGACTGCGCTTCGAAGATCTCGGCCTGCGCGGCTGCACGCTCTTCTATCGCCGCCGCCCCGAGGACATGCCGCTCGTCGAGATGCCCGAAGGCGCGCCGGGCGACCGCCGCGCGAAGGTCGAAGGCGCGCGCAAGAAGCTGCTCGACAAGGCGATCGAGAAGTACCGCTTCCAGATCGAGCCGCTCTCCGCGCCGGACGGGCTCGTCGTCGAAGGCAACCGCCTCGTGGGCATTCGCTTCCGCCGCACGCGCATGGAAGGCGGCAAGCCCGTCGGCACAGATGCCACCTTCGAGCGACGCGGCAGCTACGTGATCTCGTCGATCGGCAGCATCCCCGAGGCGATTCCCGGCATCGACATGAAGGGGGAACTCTTCGCCTTCACCGACTGGGACCTCGGGCGACTCGCCAACTATCCGAACGTGTTCTCGGCGGGCAACGTCGTCACCGGCAAGGGCAACATCGTGGCGTCGCGCAAACACGCCAGCCACGTGGCCGAAAAGGTGATCGAGAGCTTCCTCGGCGTCGGCGAAGCCGGTCACGCCGGCGAGGAAGCGATCTTCGATGCTCCGCGCGAGGCCGCCCGCAAGCTCGCCGACGGCGTCGCCGCGCACGTCGCGACACAGCGGCCGCACGACGGAGCCAGCCTGCAACGACTGCGAAAACGCGTCGCCGCTCGCCAGCAAGCCGTAGGCCTCGCCGACTACCGCTCGTGGATCGAACGCGTCACACCGCCGGATCTCGAATAGCCGGCCCAGCAACTCCGGCGGCGCGTAGCGTCCCGCCAGACGATGAGCGGCAGGCGCGCAGCGCCTGTCCGCTCCATCGTCTCTACGGTGCGACGCCTAGCTCTCGACGAAGGACTTGAGCAAACGAGAGCGACTAGGATGCCGTAGCTTACGCAACGCCTTCGCCTCGATCTGGCGGATGCGCTCGCGCGTCACGTCGAAGTCCTGCCCCACTTCTTCGAGCGTGTGGTTGACGCGCTCGCCGATGCCGAAGCGCATCTTGAGCACGCGCTCCTCGCGCGGCGCCAGCGTCGAGAGTACGCTGCGCGTCTGCTCTTCCAGATCGCCGCGGATGACGGCGTCCTGCGGGTTCACTGAACTCTTGTCCTCGATGAAGTCGCCGAGATGCGAGTCCTCCTCTTCGCCGACCGGCGTCTCGAGGCTGACCGGCTCTTTCGCGATCTTCAACACCATGCGCACCTTGTCGAGCGGCATCTCCATCTTCTCTGCCAGCTCTTCGGGCGACGGCTCGCGACCGAGCAGCTGCACGAGGTAGCGCGTGGTGCGCACCAGCTTGTTGATGGTCTCGATCATGTGTACGGGAATGCGGATGGTACGGGCCTGATCGGCGATGGCGCGTGTGATCGCCTGGCGGATCCACCAGGTTGCGTAGGTGGAGAACTTGTAGCCCCGCCGCCACTCGAACTTGTCGACCGCTTTCATCAGGCCGATGTTGCCTTCCTGGATCAGGTCCAGGAACTGCAGGCCGCGGTTCGTGTACTTCTTGGCGATCGAAACCACGAGGCGCAGGTTCGCCTCGATCATCTCGCATTTCGCCTGTTGCATGCGGGCGGTCGCTTCGGCGAGCTGATCGAGCGCCGCGTGCACCTCGTCGCGCGACATGCGCGCCTCGACCTCGCGGTGCTCGCGCTCGGACTGATTCGCATCGAGGTCGACGCGTGCCACCGCGATGCGATCGGCGTTGTTGCCGAGCCGCATCAGGGCGGTCTTGCCGAGCCGGCTGCGCCGCGTCGAAAGCACGGCCTCGGTGCGGAACTCCTCGGGCGGCATGCCGAAGGGACCGGTGATGCGGAATGCCACGGCGTCGAGGCGATCGAACTCGCAGGAGAGCTTGCGCAACCGCTCGGTGATTTCTTCGATGCGCGCCTTGGCGAAGCCCGTCTCGCGCAAGAGCGCGACGGCCGGACGCAACAGTTCGTCGATCTCGCCGCGCAAGCGCCCGCGCGCCGCTTCGCCGGTGCGCGAGTTGGCGATCGTGCCGAGCCGCTTGCCGACTTCGGCGTCGATGCGGCGAAGCTGGCCGAGCGCGCGCGCGAGCGATCGGGCGCGCTCCTCCACCGGCACCGAGTCCGGCGCAGCTTCATCCTCGTCGAGGCCGTCGAGGATGTCTTCGAGCGCGAGGTGGCCCTTGCGGTGTTCGTCGCCGAGGCGCAAGACCTCGGCCAGCCCGAAGGGTGTGGCGAGCGCGGCGCGGATCTGATCCTCGCTGCCCGCCTCGATGCGCTGCGCGATCGAAACCTCTCCCTCGCGCGTGAGCAGCGAGACCTGTCCCATCTCGCGGAGGTACACGCGCACGGGGTCATTGGTCGACCCGTTGTCCTCGTCGTCACGGACGTTGTAGCGGGCGGCGTGCGCGGGACGCGGGCGCGGACGCGAGGCGTCCACCACCTCGATGTCGTTGTCGCCGAAGAGCGTCAGCACCTCGTCGATCTGGTCGGGCGACACCATCTCGGGAAGCGCGCCGTTCACCTGGTCGAGCGTCAAGAAGCCCTTGCGGCGTCCCTCGTCGAGCAGCCGCTCGACACCGCGCAATTCGGCGGGAGAAATCGCGGCGGCCTCCTCGACCTCGGCCTCGGGCGCGCTCGCCGCGGGCGCCGGGGCTTCGGGGCGCAGCGGGGCTCTGCCGGTCTTGGCGCGGCGGCGGAACGGCAGGGATCCGTGGGGCGGGGCGCTGGAGGACATCGGGGGGTCTCCTTGGGAGCTCATCTCAGCGGTTCAAGTCGAATGCGGATCGGCAAGGCTGGGGGGCAGACCCTGCTCGGCGCGTCGTTGCTCGTGAACGGGTATGTAGTCGTTCAGGTTCGCGTCGCCCTGCGCAATGCGCTGGCGGATCTCGCGTCCATGTTCGCGGCGCAGGCGCTTGCGCAGCGATCGCTCGATGTCGCGCAGCGCCGACCCCGCGAGCGCGGGCTCGATCGGATCGCGATCCTCGACGGCCAGCGAGCGCAGTTGCTCGGCGGCGGGGGCGACGAGTCGCTCGGCAAGCGAAGCGACGTCGATCGCGCCGTCGGCGTCGGCCATCTCGACGAGCGCGGCGAGCAGTCGTCGCCACCAGGAATCGGGGAGCAGTTCCACGATCGCGCGGGCCTCGGCGCTGCGCGCCAGCGCCGGAGACTGGATCAGCAGGCGCGCCGCGTCGCGCAGCCAGCGCGCCTCGGGACCCACCGGCTCGACGGCGACGGAAAGCTCGGCACCGGCGAGCGGCGCCTCGTCGCGCGCGTGCGCGCCGCCGCTGCGCTGCGCGTGCGCGCGACGCACGAACGCCTTCACATCTTCGGGTCGCACGCCGACGGCGAGCGCCAGCTGGCGTTCGTGTTCGCCGCGTTCGACCGGATCCGCGACCAGCGCGAGCAGCGGCACCACGGCCGCGACCGCGTCGGACTTCTCCCAGGGCGTCGCGTGGGCACGCGCCGAGACGCGGCGGATCACGGCCTCGACGGCAGGCACGGCGGCGTCGACGATCGCGCGCAGCGCCTCGGCGCCGTCGCGTGCGAGCACGCTGTCGGGATCGTCGGCGGGCGGCAGCACCGCCGCGCGCACGCGCATGCCCTCGGGCAACAAGATCGCGAGGCTGCGCTCGACGGCGCGCTGGCCGGCTTCGTCGCCGTCGAAGAGCAACACCACTTCGCGTGTACGGCGGCGCAGCTGGTGCGCGTGTTCGGGCGTGAGCGCCGTCCCGCAGGTCGCGAGCGATTCGGGCATCCCGGCGCGCGCCAGCGCGATGCGATCGAAATAGCCCTCGACGATGATCGCGCGCTCGCTGCGGCGGATCGCTTCGAGCGCTTCGGGCAGACCGTAGAACGCTTCGCGCTTGCGGAAGAGCGGGCTCTCAGGCGTGTTCAGGTACTTCGGCCCCTCGTCGCCGTCGGGTTTCGGGGCCGCGCCCGGCAGTACGCGACCGCCGAAGGCGACGATGTCTCCCCGCACATCTTGAATGGGGAAGGTGACGCGACCGCGCAGGCGGTCGTAGTGACCGCCGCTCTTGCGCTCGGCGAGCAGGCCAGCGCGCTCGCCCAGCTCCGCCGGGATCTTCGCCTGGCCGAGTGCACGCGCGAGGGCGTCCCACGAGTCGGACGCATAGCCGAGCCCGAAGCGCTGCGCGGTGGCGAGATCGATGCCGCGCTGCGCGAGGTACGCGCGCGCAACCTGCCCCGCCGCGCCCAGCAATTCGGTGCGGTAGTGGCTCTGGGCGGCGGCGGTCGCTTCGCGCAGGCGGCGCAACAGACCGGTCTCGCCGGGCTCCGACTCGGTCTCGGGGATCTCGATGCCGCACAGCGACGCCAGCGAGCGCGCCGCCTCGGGGAAGCTCAGATTCTCGTGCTTCATCAGGAACACGAAGGCGTTGCCGCCGGCGCCGCATCCGAAGCAGTGGAAGATCTGCCGCTCGGGATGGACGTGGAAGGAAGACGTCTTTTCCTGATGGAATGGGCAGAGGCCCTTGAAGCTGCGGCCGGTCTGACGGAGGGAGACGTAACGCCCGATGACGTCGACGATGTCGGTGCGATTGCGGATCGCTTCGATCGTCTCCTCGGGGATCCGGCCCACGATCACGCCTCCCGGATGGACTCCGGTTCGCGCGCCAACCCGCCGTCGGTCAGCGCGCCATCTTCTTCAGCTTCTTCAGCGCTCGCTTGCGTGCCGCCGCTTCCTTCTTCTTCTTGCGGACGCTCGGCTTGTCATACGCCTCGCGACGCCGCAACTCGGTGAGGATTCCGGCCTTCTCGACCTGCTTCTTGAAGCGCCGCAGCGCTTGTTCGAAGGACTCGTTGTCCTTGATCTTGACCAGCGGCAAGTGAGGGAACCCCCAAAGACTTTCAGCGATCCTCGGGAGCCCGCCATCTGCGATGGCTGGCCCCAGAGGATGAGTGGCCCGCGGAGCTTTGCCGTGTCAACGACCGTGTCGACAAGAACGGCCCGAGAACAGATCCAGCTTCCCGTCTCCGCGTGGTTTTTCGTCCTGGAATGGCAACTCGAGAGCAACTCGAAGTGCGAGATCGTCGGCAAGAATCATCGGAAGCGTGCGGCCCGTGCGCTCGATTCGACAGAGGTTCCAGGGCGAAGGGGCACCCTAGCGAAGGCCCACTGGGCGAGCAACGAAAGCTTCAAACGGCGTGCGAAGGGATCCGCACCGCGATGCCCAGCTCGCGCAGGCGCAGCTTCACCGCGCCGACCGTCGTCTGCCCGAAGTGGAAGATCGAAGCCGCCAGGGCGGCCTGTGCGTGACCGCCGGCGGGGCCGTCGTCGAGCGCCGCGGCCAGATCTTCGGCGCTGCCCCCGCCGCCCGACGCGATCACCGGGATCGACACCGCGTCTGCAACGGCGCGGACCATCGCGAGGTCGTAGCCGGAACGCGTCCCGTCCTGGTCCATGCTCGTGAGCAGGATCTCGCCGGCGCCGGCCGCTGCCATCCGTCGCGCCCAGTCGAGGGCGTCGATTCCCGTCGGCCGCCGCCCGCCGTGCGTGCACACCTCCCAGCTCATGATCTCGCCGCTCGGCTGCGCCTCGCTACGCGGGAGCGTTGCTTTGCGGGCGTCGATCGCGAAGCTGAGGGTCGCGCCGCTCGGCTGCGCCTCGCTACGCGGGAAGGTTGCTTTGCGAGCGTCGATTGCGAGCACCAGGTTCGCGCTGCCGATCTTCACGGCGCACTCGCCGACGAGATCCGGGTTCTCGACCGCCGCGGTCATGATCGACACTTTGTCGGCGCCGGCGTTCAGCAGATCGCGCACGTCCTGCAGGGTGCGCACGCCGCCGCCGACGGTGAGCGGCATGAAGACGCTCTCGGCCGTGCGCTCGACGATGTCGAAGAGGATGCGCCGGCGTTCGTGGCTCGCCGTAATGTCGAGGAAGGTGATCTCGTCGGCTTCCTGTTCGTCGTAGAGGCGCGCCACTTCGACGGGGTCGCCGGCATCGACGTGGTCGACGTACTTCACGCCCTTCACGACGCGGCCGCGATCGACGTCGAGGCACGGGATGATGCGCTTGCAGAGCATTCAGGCGCTCCTTGCGATCTCGAGGGCGCGCGCGAGATCGACGCTGCCCTCGTAGAGCGCCTTGCCGATGATGAGTCCCGCGACGCCGCGGGTCCGGGCGGCGCGGCGCACGTGCTCTTCCGAACCGACACCGCCGGACGCGATCACCGGGATCGCGACTGCGCGCGCGAGCGCGGCGGCGCCGTCGAGATCGGGCCCGCTGCCCATGCCGTCGTTCGCAATCTCGGTGTAGATCAGCGCGGCGACGCCGGCGTCTTCGAAACAGCGCGCGACTTCGACCGCGGTGGTGTCGCTGGTTTCGAGCCAGCCTTCGATGGCGACGCGCCCGCCGCGCGCGTCGATGCCGACCGCGATGCGACCGGGCCAGCGCTGCGCCGCCTCGCGCACCAGCGCCGGTTCGCGCAGCGCGGCGGTGCCGAGGATCGCGCGCTCGACGCCGAGCGCGAGCGCGGCTTCGATCGCCGCCAGAGAGCGCATGCCGCCGCCGAGCTGCACGGGCACGTCCTTCGCAGCGGCGACGATCGCGCGCACCGCGTCGCGGTTGTGCGGCGTGCCGGCCCGCGCGCCGTCGAGATCCACCGTGTGCACGCGCCGCGCCCCGATCCGCACGAAACCCTCCGCGACCGCCCCGGGATCCTCGGCGTACACCGAGACGCGTTCGTAATCACCTTGCGAAAGGCGCACGCAGCGCCCCCCGAGCACGTCGATCGCAGGAATCACTTCGAAGGACACAGCGTCACCTGACCCGTGTTGGCGCGCGGCCGTCCGGCCGCGGCGCGGAAATCATGAGCTGGCGGCGCGGAAATCATGAGTTGGATGCTATTTCGCGGCGAGCGGGACTTCCTGGACGAGCTTCAGCGCGCCCCAGTGCGCGAGTTCCTCGGAGGTCATCCAGCGCGTCCCGCCGCCGGGATACCGCGCGGCGGTGAGCGCATTCTCGCCGAGTGCCACTTGCGTGTGATCGAAGACGCCGGACCAGAGCAGCTTGCCGTCGCCCGCGCGGTACACCTTCACATCGAAACCGACGCTGGAGGGGTTCACGCTGCCCATCGCCTCGCCGTCGCGATTGCGGAAGCGGTAGACGCTGCCGGTGACCAGTGCGTCGGCGCCGAACTTTTCGCGCGCGACGGCGAGCGCGGCGCGCAGGTCGACGCCAGGTTCCGCGCTGCCGAGCGCCGACGCGACGTCCGAGGACGGAACGGTGTCGATGCCGCGCGCCCCGAAGCCTTCGGCCACGTAGCTCGCGACCAATGCCGTCGCGTCGGTGGGCAGCGTCGCGGCGCCCGCGCGCGGCATCGCGCGGAACGGCGCGATCGCGACGCGCGACAAGGCGAGCGCCTCGCCGCTTCCCGGTCCGGTGTCGCGCACCTGCACCAGGTTCTGCGCGCAAGCGCCGAGCGCCAGCGCGGCGACGGCGATCCCCAACCCCACGAAGCTCCGCATCATCTCCCCCCTCATCGGCACGAGGCCACCCACCTCGCGAAGGCGTCGAGCAGCCGCTTGCCGGCGGCCTGACTCTTCTCGGGATGGAACTGCACGGCGAACAGGTTCTGCCTTGCGACGGCGGCCGCGAACTCGCCGCCATAGTCGGTGACGCCCACGACCGTCGCCAGTTCTTTCGGCAGCGGGCGGTAGGAGTGCACGAAGTAGTAGTGGTCGCGCTCAGGCAGCGCCGCGAGCATCGGGTGCGCGGCTGCGGAACGCGACCACCGCACCTCGTTCCAACCGATGTGCGGCACCAGCAACCGCTTGCCGTCGCCGCCGTGATCGGGGAAACGCTCGACGCGACCGCGGAGCAGGCCGAAGCCCGGCGTCGCACCGTGCTCGTCTGCTTCGTCGTAGAGCAGTTGCAGGCCGAGGCAGAGCCCGAGATACGGGCGGCCCCCGGCGATCGCCGCCAGCACGGCGTCGTCGAGTCCCTTCGCGGCGAGGCTCGCGCGCGCGTCGCGGAACGCACCGACGCCCGGCAGCACCACGGCGTCGGCGCGGCGCAGCGCGGACGGGTCGCTCGTGACGTCGACGGCGAGTCCCGAGCGCTCGAGCGCCTTCGCGACCGAGCGCAGGTTGCCCGCGCCATAGTCGACGAGCGCCACTTGGGAAGAGGAACTCAACCTCAGAGAACTCCCTTGACCGAAGGCACGTCCGCGATGCGCGGATCCAACTCGACCGCCGCGCGCAGCGCGCGCGCGAGGCCCTTGAAGATCGCCTCGACGATGTGATGCGGGCTCTTGCCGTAACGCAGCTCGACGTGCAGATCGACGCCGGCGTTCTGCGAGAACGCGAAGAGGAAGTCCTCGACCAGCGAGACGTCGAAGTCGCGGACGCGATCGTTCGCGACCTGCACCTTGTAGACGAGGTACGCGCGATTCGAGACGTCGAGCGACACGTCCACGCGCGACTCCGCCATCGGCAACACGAAAAAGCCGTAGCGGCGGATCCCGCGGGCGTCGCCGAGCGCCTGGCGCAGCGCCTGGCCGAGCGCGATGCCGACGTCCTCGACGCTGTGGTGCCAGTCGACTTCGAGGTCGCCCCGGGCGCGCAGCCGCAGGTCGAAGGCGGCGTGCTTGGCGAACGACTCGAGCATGTGGTCGAAGAACGGAATCCCGGTCGCGACTTCGTAGAGCCCCGTGCCGTCGAGGTTCAGTTCCAGCTGGATGTCGGTCTCGCGCGTCTTGCGCGTCACCGAAGCGCGTCGCTCGTCCATCTATTCCTCCTCCTCGTCGACGCCTGCGTCGCGCGCGGCTTCACGCTCGCGGCGCGCGCGTCGGATGCGCGCCAGCCGCAGATCCACCGACGTGCCGTGCCCGGTGAGCCCCTCCAGCGCGGCGAGCCGGATCACTTCGAGTCCCAGCTCGCGCAGCTTGGGCGGTTCGAAGCGCGCGAAGGTCATGCGCTTCAGGAAGTCCTCGACGCCGAGCGGCGAGAAGAAGCGCGCGGTGCCACCGGTCGGCAACACGTGGTTCGGCCCGGCGATGTAGTCGCCCACGGCGACCGGCGTGTAGTGACCGAGGAACACCGCCCCCGCGTTGGTGATCTTCTTGAACGCGGCATCCGCGTCGTCCACCGCGAGGATCAGGTGCTCGGGCGCGTAGCGATTGGAGAGATCGAGCGCCTCGTCGAGCGTGCGCGTGACGATTGCCGCGCCGCGCTTCGCGAGCGACGCCTTCGCGATCGCCGCGCGCGGCAGGGTCTTGAGCTGCTTGGCAAGCTGCTCGTTCACCTTCACCGCGAGCGAGCGCAGCGGCGTGATCAGGATCGCCTGCGCGTCTTCGTCGTGCTCGGCTTGCGAGATCAGGTCGGCGGCGATCCACGCCGGTTGCGCGCTGCGATCCGCGACCACCACGACCTCGGTCGGCCCCGCTTCGGCGTCGATCGCGACTTCGCCGAACACCAGGCGCTTGGCCGCTGTGACCCACACGTTGCCCGGCCCGACGATCTTGTCGACGCGCGGCACCGACTCGGTGCCGTACGCGAAGGCGGCGATCGCGTGCGCGCCGCCCATCTTGAAGATGCGGTGTACGCCGGCGAGTCGCGCGGCCATCAGGATCTCGGGCGCCAGCGTGCCATCGGGACGCGGCGGCGTGGCGAGACAGATCTCGGGTACCTCGACCACCGAAGCCGGCACGGCGCTCATGATCACGGTCGAGGGATAGGCGGCCTTGCCACCCGGCGCGTAGAGACCAACGCGCGCGAGCGCCCGCACGCGCACACCCATGAAGGCGCCGCCCTCTTCCTTCATCTCCCAACTCGACGGAATGCGCTTGCGGTGGAACTCGCGCACGCGCATCGCCGCCTTGCCGAGCGCCGCGCGGTCAGCGGGATCGACCGCCTCGACGCCGCGGTCCCACTCCGCAGCCGTCACTTCCAGCGCGGACACCTTGGCGGCGTCGTACTTGCGGATCGCCGCTAGCAATTCCGCGTCGCCGCCGTCGCGCACGTTCTCGATGATCTTGCGGGCGGCCTTCTCGACGTCCTCGCGACCGACATTGCGGCGGTTCACGAGCTTGGCGAAGGCGCGCGCAAAGCCGGCGTCGCTGCTCGCGAGGATCTCGAGCGACGCCTTCGCGCTCGCGGATTTCGAGGCGGACTTCGAGGCGGACCGAGCAGCCACGCTCACCCCTCCCGTCGGATCTCGGCGCCCAGACGCCGGAGTTTGTCTTCGATGCGTTCATAGCCGCGGTCGATGTGATAGACGCGATTCACCACCGTCTCCCCCTCGGCCGCGAGTCCTGCGAGGATCAGCCCGGCCGACGCGCGCAGGTCGGTCGCCATCACCGGCGCGCCCGAGAGCCGTCGCACCCCGCGCACGTGCGCGGCGCGGCCCGTCACTTCGATGTCGGCGCCCATCCGCACCAGCTCCGGAACGTGCATGTAACGGTTCTCGAAGACCGTCTCGGTGATCACCGACGAGCCGTCCGCGAGCGTGAGCGCCGCCATCAGCTGCGCCTGCATGTCGGTCGGGAAACCGGGATACGGCGCCGTCACGACGCGGATCCCGCGCGGCGGCTCGTCCGCGCGCAACGTGATCGCGTCGCCGTGTACCGTGACCTCCGCGCCCGCGTCGCGCAGTTTTTCGAGCGTGGCGTCGAGCAGCGCCGCGTCGGCGCCACGCACACACAGCGCACCGCGCGTGATCATGCCCGCGGCGAGCAGCGTGCCCACTTCGATGCGGTCGCCCCAGACGGAGTGGTCTACGCCCGCGATCTTGGCGACGCCCTCGATCTCGATGCGATCCGTGCCGGCGCCGTGCACGCGCGCGCCCATCGCAGTGAGCAACTGCGCGAGTTCCGCCACCTCGGGCTCGCGCGCCGCGTTCTCGATCACGGTGCGGCCCTCGGCGAGCACGGCGGCCATCATCACGTTCTGGGTGCCGTTCACGGTCGACATGTCGAACGCGATGTGCGCGCCGCGCAAGCGCGCCGCGGACGCTTCGACGTAGCCGTGGTCGCGGCGGATCTTTGCGCCGAGCGCTTCGAGACCCTTCAAGTGCTGGTCCACCGGGCGCACACCGATCGCACAGCCGCCCGGCTCCGAGACGCGACCACTGCCGAAGCGCGCGACGAGCGGGCCGAGCACCAGGAACGACGCGCGCATCTGGCGCACCAGGTCGTAGGGCGCTTCCGGATGCGACACCGCGCCGCTGTGGATGCGCAGCACGTGATCGTCGCCGGCGTCCCAATCGCAACGCACGCCGAGCGCTTCGAAGATCTTCATCATGGTCAGCACGTCGCGCACGCGCGGGACGTTGCGCAGCACCGTCTCGCCGTCGGTCAGCAGCGACGCCGCCATCAACGCGAGCGTCGCGTTCTTCGAACCGGAGGC
>Ga0316604_10002358_pt1 | contig 14590 bp, 9 predicted proteins | sample OWC_soil_day20_C_FD_207650 | JGI IMG/M metagenome (GOLD analysis project Ga0316604, IMG submission 207650) | Wetland soil microbial communities from Old Woman Creek delta, Ohio, United States - OWC_soil_day20_CT | ecosystem: Environmental > Terrestrial > Soil > Wetlands | place: USA: Ohio... | reverse complement strand
AATCATCGGTCAGCGTTTGCCAAAGCACCTCGGCTTTACTGCCTGATAAATATTCTTTAACTGCGGTAGTTTTGCCATAGCCCATCGGTGCTTCCACGACAGTCAGCGGATATTCCCATATATTACTCAGGGCTTGGACTATCGATTTGCGCATAAAAAGTGTCTTGTCCTTGTATCTGGGCATTAGAGCTCCTCCCGGGCAATTGCAATTACAAATTTGGGTTATACATATATCCCAAAATATCACATTTTTCTCGGCAGGTAAAGACATTGGCCTGGGGTCATAATGGTATCCTCTGGTTATACCAGCATGGAAAACAAGCCCCGTCGTCCGCTTTGAGGCGGAAAACGAGGCTTGCCGTGTCTTCGTGGTCATTTTTAGTAGGATTTGCATGGTGGAGGCGAGGGAAATCGAACCCCTGTCAATATTTAAGTAATCTTGTAGTGCAAAGTAGACGTAAGGATACGCTCCCTTGAGCTGTCGATTTCGCCATTCTTCGATGTACTTTCTTGTTCATCTCACTGATGGTACCGGCAAACACTTTACTGCCCCAAAGGACTTCAGTAATATCTTCAATCCGGCGAACGGAAACGCCCGCCAGATACATTTCGATCAGAGCTTCTTCAATGCTGCTCTCACGGCGCTTATATCGCTCGATAATGGCTGTTTCAAACGGGAGATGGCGAAGTTTGGTTACGTTCAACGTCACTTCACCTGCCTTGGTAGTAAGTTTGCGCTGATAGTGGCCGGCGCGGGTGTCTTTTCTCCCTGCATTTCTTTCGTACCTGGCTGCATTGGTGAGCTGATCCGCTTCGCGTCGAGCATTTTGTTCAGCGTTTCTTCCACACTGGTTCGGACAAGTTCTCCTAGTTGGTTCTTCAAGGTTTGTTCATTGAGAATTATAATGGTGTCAGTCACGGATGTTCATCTCCTTCGTGTTGTTGTTTTGGCTAGCACCTTCAACATACACGGGTTGACCCATCCGTGACAATACTTTTTTCAAATGTGCGCAACTTTAGGATACGTTATCTTGGTTATTTCGGATAATCTCGATGCTGATTTGATGGAAGAGTTAAACGGAAAATGATTTTGCTACCCATCCGAACAAAGTGACCTTCGCACTAGAAACAGCAAGGATTTCAGCGGTTTAAAGATAGAAATCACTCTAAGAATGAACTAACTTTCGGGGAACACCTCAAGTTTTCTTGTTCACGCTCCTCTTCCCCGTAAAGTTAATTTATCATAGCGGTCCCAATGTTAATACGATATTGCTTTTATTGCTACCTTCATATCAACATAATCTCTATCCCAGCAGCCTTTTATAATCTCCTTATTAACCTTGCTAATTAGTGGAATCAAGCTATGATCACCATTAAAAACTACTTTACATCCTCGCTCAGTAAGCATATATGAAATAGATTTATTATTCTGTTTTACCATCCACTGCCTCACAGTTTGTGTCACTGCAGACAAAACCTCATCAAAACAATCGCCTTGTTTTACGATTATGTCAATATCGCGAATCACTCCTATTTTATCCATTTCAGCTGTAACCCAATGATTATTTAATAAGCGTAATACAATTCTTTTATAACTAATAAGGCTATCATTGTAACTGGATGCAACTGGGAAAATAACTGTGTTGGGCAGTTTAATTATTATTGCATGTTTTTCCGCCCTACTGTAATGACTCAATAAATTAACATTTAGTTGCAATCCAAACCAAAGCAGCTCAAGCTTCCCTTTTGCAGCACTCATTTCTATATCCTCAAAAAGATCTTTAGATACAATTAAACGTATGACATTGCCCGCATTGGCAATTACCTTCTGTCCAAATGCACATAACAGCCATTCCTTTTTGCGAGACAACTTTATTTCTCCCTGGTAGGGCTTATCATTATAGCGCAAGTCAGAAAATTTAAATCCAATAATATCGCCTTCTTCAGGCACAGTAATTAACTCATTATGATTGAGTGACTTCTTATGCATACTCTTGATTTTTGCAGTAAGAACCGAATCTTGTTGATCAACCTTGACTGGGGCTAATTTTACTATATCACCTTGTCGAATTGATCCATATAGTAATTTTCCTCGATAAGTGCGGCCAATTCCAGGTACGTTAGGAAATGTATCATCGATGCAAACAAACGCATCTTGTATCACATCAGAGCGTGAATTATTGTTACTGACGATAAGCTTTATTACGTCAAACAATGGGTATCCACTATACCAAGTCATTTTATTACTAATCGTGAATAAGTTGTGGTCGGTGCGATTTTTCAAATCAATGCTTATTGGAATAACCGGGACATCATTTATTCCTCTACTGTTAAAAAAGTTAAGGAATGCATCTTTGGCCTGTTCATATTGCGTATGAGAAAAGTTGCAAATATTATGATCCATTTTTGAAAAAACAACAATGGTCGCTCCATATCTTGGTTTTAATCTTAGCCAGACAAGAAATTCTTGTTCGAGTAATTCTTCAAATTGTGCATTATTGTTTTCTAACAACTTTATTATTTCGGTTATCTCAATAACATAAATTCCTACATCGCCTTCAAACAAACCCTTTGCCTTAGATTTTTGCTTATGTTGTATCCCCGGCGTATCAATAACTTGAAATGGCTTGTCCTCTTTCACAGCCACATAATGCAAGCGCTTTGAGCTCCCCTGTGTCTTTATATCTTGTTTAATTCGTTCACTTCTCATCGTATCAACAAGATAACGTAAAGCCTCATCGTCAACATAATCAGACCCTATATCTTCTTTAATTTTTTGTTGTTTTTTCTCAAACATTTTTTCATCCATATTGATTTTATAATAAATGTAACCGACAAGTGTTGACTTTCCAACATTAGCTGCCCCAAAAACAACAACATTTATCATGTTACTTTCCCTCCTTTTTGCTTAAAAGAGATTTAAGTACACATATGAGACCAACTGAGTCCTGAATAATGATTGTACTACTATCATTTCTAATCATTAAACCAAACTCGTGGATATCTTCCAGGCACGCTTTGCCTAAAGATTCACTTAATGAAATTTGGACACTCATTAAGGAATAACTTTTATTAATAATTTGCATCTTAAAGGGGATGTCTTCCTTCGTCGGCTCATACTCCTTGCCATTGTAGTAAATTGGTGATATCTGCGCAGATTTCAAGTTAGTCCCATGAATTTCTAAAGAACCATTGCTATCTTTCGGAATTATCCCAAATATGTTAATTTTATTGCTTACCCCACTTGGGGTAATTTGAGAATTAATAGCTTGCATTTGATAGACCGATGTATTATCAGGTATATTTCGATCAATTAGCGAATACGGGAAAATTTTACAACAGTCACCGACTTCCACTGCATTAATAACGTGTGACCCAAGAGATATTTTTACATCATTACCAATTTTAGTTTCTTTTGAAGATATATTTCCGGCTCCAATGGTCACATTATTTTCTATGCAGCAAGAATCGCCAATAATAGTTTTCTCCCCGATGAATATATTGCGCCCGTTTTTTATTACGAAACCATTTCCTATTTTTGTGTTTGGATGAATAAAGACTTGGTTATTGCGTGAACCATCATGTACTATATTCATTGCAAATTGTTGAAGAACATCAAGATTGATTATTTCATCTTCTTCATCCGTTTTTGTATAATTGTATAGGCTATGAGCAAAGCGATAATGCATCAAAGTTCGCAATGTTTCAGAATCACAGAAAGCATCACGGCGACAGCAAAGCAGCGCATCATGGTCAAGGGAAACTCGCGCAAACGTATTATGAACTATTAAAGTAATTTCTTTCCTGCTCAGCCCAGCAGATGTAAGAGGGTACAGGGTAGAAAGATGTTTCAACATATATTTTTGCAGTTCATATTTTTCTTTATCATTATTTGTACTCATTACAATACAATGCCCCATTTCGTTTTCGAAACTAAACATTTATTTTTACTGGCATAGCCTTTTCGCGTAGCTTTTTAATTCTTCGATCCCCATAATTGTTAAGTCAAATTTGCGATTGATTATTCCCAGCTCTTGAAGAATAGATGAAATGCGAGTTGGCAAAGAATCCCTGTTTTGCTGGAAAATATTTATTAATTGTTCATTGTCGCAATTACAAACCATTTCAGGTCCACCTAGAGTACAAATCAACAAATGTACCAATTCTTTATCTATACACTCATTATTGTGAATGCCATACGAGTGTGGAAGATTTTTCAGGTCACTAATTTTTTCATGCAGATCCTCTATTTCATTACCTAAAGTCAGAATTTCTAATTCTTTATTTTTAATTTTGTCCATAAAATCTTTTCTGTCGTTTTCATCCAATCCAGCCTTTTCAAATATTTCGTTATAGATGCTTTCCCTTTCCATTTCTTTTTGTTTTTTTTCGGTCGTTTTAATTGCGATTGCTTGTTTACCTTCTGTAAGCATATTAACTTGTGATGCCATGATTGCGCTGTTTTCATAAATTTTCGACAATTTGTCGTTAAGCTCAACTTGCATTTTCCCAAGTACAAATGATGTGTTTTGCATAAAATCGAGTACCCTATGATAAAATTGATTACTTGTTTCTGTCGCTTTAAAATAAAACAGTACCGATAAACCTATAGAAAATGCTGCAAGCAAAAAAGTCATGAAATCATTAAAAGAAAAGGTCATTGAATCCATTTTTGTTAACGATATCCTATAACTGATTGTTGCGACAGGTACTGCCGCTAAAGCCCACCACAGTACCCAACGAATGAACTGAAACCAACCAACTGGTTGTGATACCTTTAGGTTTGCGTTGTTTGAAGGATTGCATAATACGTCACTTTTGTTTTCTTCAACCAAACTACATCCCTCCAATGTATTTTGATGTATGTCAAGTTGCAAATACTGCAAATTATAGTAACCAATATAATAACTGCACATAAAATAAATAAAAAAGCGCGACTATACTAACTAATCCGATACACTATAAGAATAAGCGAATATGCTCATAAGCGGTAAAATTGAAACAGGCTTAAATATTGAGATATTTTGGGGTTCGACACCAAATCATTTATATCCTCCATTTTTTGTAGATATTCCCATTTTATTTTAAAGAATAAAGCAATAAAAATAGCTAATGCGTATTTACAAAATTGACGACTAATTTCAAAAATGCTTCTTTATAATCATTTATTTTGTTAGTTATCATTTCCCTTCATACCGCTCACTTGGTAAGTTATCGTTTTTTTCAATTTATCCAGTCCGATCTCTGAAATCGCTTTAATTATAGGCAAGTGCGCTGCTCGGTTCGGCGCTGGCGCAAATAGAGCAAGCCGCACCATATAGTCAGTTGCATATGTCTTTAGATCGGAAAGCAACTCTGCCTCTGCGCCTCCCTTGTCGGAGCGTTTACGGCCATTTTTAGCGAGTCGATGGAAATGGTTACAGAACCGTCTTTTTCTGGCAGTATTTCCGCGATGATTTTCCATTTATCCATCAAATCGGCGTCGAGATCGTCTGCAATAACCAAGGCCTCGTCACCGCTTTCGTGCATACACTCAAATGCTTTAGCCCATCCTTTTCGTGGGGCTGTTTTTTCTATAACGCAGTATTCCGGTTCGTCTAACGCTTTCAAAATCAAAAGTTTTCGAACTGAGGCGGGCGGCAGTTCGGGATTTTAAATAATCGCTTGTTTGAGTCTTGCTATTACGACGGCTTTCGCTAGTGCATGACGCTTTTTCATGTCAACCTCCAAAAAAATCAAGGTTTTATTTACCGTAAAACGTTTTTACTAAGCAACACCGAATTTTACTGTATGTTTTACTGCTGTTTTTTGTTTATCACCTCCCATTTATCATCAGAGGTATGCACTACGTCCCATTCAGCGCTCTCGTTCCAATAACCCCAGTGATCTCCTACAAGATTTTTATCCATATTTTTTAGGAAGTTATATTGGTTGATCAGAGGTCTAAATTTATAATATCCTTTGCCCGCCATCGCGTTATAAAACAGCATTACTAGTTCATCGGCAGATAATTGTGATCTTAATAAGCTCGCATAATTATCTTTATCATCTTTGGATAAAACGCTAGGAGACGTTTTATCGATAAATTTTAAAATATGATATAAGTTGCGAAAATAGTGACCAACATAGCGTTGATGATCTTGAAAAAAGTTCGAGTATGCCTTTGCGATAACCTTCATATCAACGTTTAAGCTGAAACCACTCCGGCTTTTTTCTAAACTCAAAAGCAGATCATATTTTTCCTTGAAAATTGTATACGCAACTCCAAAGTACGCACGCCCAGCAGTTTCGCCTCTCCATTTTATACCTTTTACAATTTCATGGTGAAACGTCAACAGCTGAAAGAAGCTATTCTCAAATCTCTGCATTGCCATGGTCTTATTTTGTTCAATAAACTGTTCCTTAGTCGACCCCAGTTCCTCCCGCGTTAGTTTTAGCTCCTCTGTTTGAGTCTTATATGCTTGAAACAAAATTATAAAACTGGCTACTGTAAAACATGGGATTGCCAACCCACCAATCCAGTCAGAGATTGGTCCCAGTTTTCCGACTAGTTCTATTGTACGGGGCTCCACGGACGTGCCGTAAAAGTATATAAATGTCAAAGCGGGGCTGATAACGCCTAGAAATACTATCCCGAAAGCAAGTTTAATCACCGAGTTACCCCCTTCTAAACGCTTCTGTTTTATCTTTTTTTACGGAATTTTACTTCTCATAAATAAATTGTGCATCTTCCGAACCCATATGGCAATATAATACTTTATCAAACACCATCTTGCGTTGCCAGTTGCTCCCGCTTGCGGGTTGGCTGGACAAGGAAGGCACCGACCAAGCTACTATTAGTTTTGCTCGCCTTTATTGGACCTGCGCTGTCACTGGCGCATTCTACCTCATTGGCATAAAAATCAGTTGCCTTTAGTTTGCGAAATTTCTTGCCGCAGATCGGAGACCACCGCCATAGCCATTTTTGCGAACTTCTCCAGCCGTTCGATCCGATCCTCGATACGTTTCTTTACTTCCTCACCCGGATCAGACTCTTTTAGCATACTATCCTCTTTAATAATCACACGAATTAGAGAAAATTCGATACCCTCATCAGCACCAGCTGCCTCTGCAAGGGCGACCCACTCTGCCGACTTATTAATCGTGTTTTGTGCGGCCTGAGTAAGACAGTTTCGGATAAGTATTTTTGCCGAATAGTCCAAGCCATCAATAATATTTAGCCAAGTTTCGGCCTCGCCATTTTCTTCAACAACACTAGCAGCGTTTCTTACCGAACGAAAATATCTTGGGGTATTATCTTCGGGATCAAGGCTCTCAAGGGCTCGCAGGATTGGTTCGAGTTCCTCAAATGGACGTTTGCCGTCTGGCAACATATGTCTATGCTTCCAAAGAGTTAGGATTGCTTCACAACATTTTTGCATCTTCGCTGGTCGCTCTTCCGGACGGGCTTTCTCCGCGCCATCAATCAACTCTGCGATATAGTGAGTCATCCATCGCCCGAGAGTATCCACAGACTGGTCGAGGCCAAGCTCCTTCGTCAGCTGCCTGCCCAGTTCAAGCGTCGCTTCACAGCGTACTGATACTTCCGTCGGACTTGACGAGGAATAGTCGTGCACTTGGTGGGATGAATTCGTCATCATTAGTATTACTCCTTTCCCATCGAGAGTAGCGGCGACGCCGTTCAATTTCTACTTCTACAATTAAATCCATTTTTAGCTCATGCAAGAGCGATACAACGAACTCGAATGACGCTTGAAAACGATCGCCGCTTTCATAATTCGTTTCATCAGCGTCTCTCTCCTGAAAGTGTCCCCATGTTTGGGACCAACCGACAGCGGAACAATCACCGGTAACAAACCATCGCCGATGCTCGACGTCGGAAATAAGCTTCATAAGATCGACGATGTAAGCGGCCGGTTCAGGTGGTGGATACATGATAGCACCAGCCCAAGGGTCTTGTTCATCTATCCTTTTTTCGCAAGATCGATCGACAATCCATCCTTTGAGTTGAAACCCTTCAAAATCAATCTGTAAATCGTCATCGGCATCAGGTATTCGAAAATCGTGAGAATTGTCTGCACACTGCAAGGCTCTCAGCAGCGCCAGCGATCGTTCGGGCGAAACGAGCGCGCTGCAAACATGGATAGACTCCTCTTTCTGTCCAGAAACCCATGTCCAACGGCCCCAAAGATTCATCCGGCCGTCAGGAGGCATTAGAATTCTAGCATAATCATTTTTTGCAATAGACTGATGCCAATTGTCTGCATCCTCTTCGTCCTTCCATGTTGGTCTTTCAAGCGGTATTGGATCGCGACGATCCGCTAGCCAGCCACCGTCCTGGCGAGAAAGGCCATGGCGTCTCAGCCAATTGTAAAATTCACATTCGGAATCATCGGGGTCGTGATGCACGGGTGTTGTTGCCAACAATTTCCCGGCTACCACCATCATCGCATGATAAGAAAGATAGAAAAGCAGTTCGTCCACACGTGGATATGAACCATGAGAGTGATGGGTCTGCATCTCTTTGAAAATCTTTCGTCGATGTCGCTCGTCTGTATCCCAACGAATTCCTCCGGATATTTGCCAATCGTTTCTAATCACGCGCAAAGCCTCACGTTCAATACTGGTTTGCGATTTGCCAAAACATCTACCAAGCGGAGCAAACCAGTATGGACCCATATCAATGCCAAAGTATAACCGATCATCATCTTTAGTGTCAGTCTTATCTTCATCATCCGTTTCTTCGTTTTCGAAACGCCGATAAGGCTTCGATTCGACCGAGGGAAAGGATGATGCATTGACAGTAGCAAGTCGATGTCGCAAATCAGCCTGGGAATCCAATTCTCCTGCATCCAACAATGCAAGAAGCGCTCTCTTTGCAAACTCTCGGATGAGGACATGAGGCTCACCGGCAAATGTTAACTTGATCAAAAAGTCGGCATAAGGTGCAATAAGCTTCGGATGGTCCTTTGCGGCACGCGCCAATCCGATTAGCAGCCATTGGCGCGCATGAAGCTTATAAAAATGTAGGCGAGCATCATAAAAAGCGGCGCATGAGGCCCCATTTGCTAGCTTGACGAGCTGTTCAATGACTTTCCTGTCACCAATTATGCATAGAGCGCAGACTACATGCGCAGCTTCCCAGCGCAAACTTGCACGAGGCGCTGCAAGACAACCCCATATATATCCCGCAACTGAACCTTCAATCTCGTTAGGAGGCACAATATTCGACGACCAAGGGCCATCGCCATCGGAGTCCTTAATAACGGGATCAAGCAGGTCGAGCCCGAAAGAAAGAGCCTCAAGCGCTTCGTTTTCCAATAACTTCAATGCAAGGAGTCCTACTAATGTGAATAATCTGCCTGCACCAACGACTTCGGTCGCTTCGCCGATAGCTAATAAAACCACATCAACTACGTCACCCTCATGAATTTCACACATCTCGCACGCAGCTTTTAGCGGAAGCATCTCATAACGACGATTGGTCGTAATTTCCATGCAAAATCGACGGGAAAACGTCTTCAATGTTTGGGCAAGAGCCCGCTTGACAGCGAGGCGGCTTCTCCATGTCTCCGGAATCTGCTTTAAAAAGTAGCGTAAGTGAAAGAGGTCAAATTCAGCTACATCCGAAATAGCGGCAATGAATTCGGCCTCTTTGCCAACATGCACACGGCGACACGCTTCTGCAAAAAAACGATCATGGTAACACGGCGGATCGAAATCTCTGAAGCGTCGGTGCGCTCGTGAAATGTCATTTGCAACACTTAGGTCAATATCCTCAAAGATTGCGTTCCAATCGCGGTTATCATTGCTTTCTAGATCCACGGCAAGATTTTGGCGCTCATTCGATTTGCTGGATTGTTCCTCGCGTTCACTCAAGATGATACGTTCATCAAGATCTAAGAGCTTTATGCCATTCTCACCTAAGATGTTCTTGAGTTCGCGCCAACTTCGAATGCTCTGTCCGTGCAGCATCATGTTACGGTAGACAAGCTCTGTTGCAACTTCCTTTTCGGTTTTGTTTGCGCAGATTTTCAGAACATGCTTGAGCAAGAGAAGCTCGTTCCATTCGGCACGAAAGTTGGTCAATGCCAGCGCAACCTTGGGATTGAGGTCGCCACGCGCGACGAGGAAGTTTACCGCGATTGGAAATATCTGTTCCGTTCGCCCAAAATCCCTATCCCGCCAACGACTGATGATCGCAAGGGATGACTTCCCGCATAAACCAGAAATCGCCTCGACAGTGGTTTCCCAATCAAAGTACTTATCCCGGACAACATACTCATACGTCAGTTCCGCGCAACGCGCAAGGTGATATGCTATCTTTGGATTCGGTCTTTCACTTGAGGCAGCACGGTTGGCCAATTCCAGAAGCGCTCCCCATCGATCCAAGTTTTCATCGCCGATCCTGCTTGCGACTTCAACAGCCTGGTCAAAATAGGCCGCTGCTTCCGCGCTGCTTACCGTCATGCTCGCTCGTGCCAGCTCAACATAGCTGTTTGACTTCGACTCGGCGTCCTCGCGCGCATCTCGAATTAGATCAAATGCTTTGCCAACATAGTCAAGTGCGCGCGCCTCCAACTTGGGAAATCGGGCTGCTAGTCGTGCGAGATGAGTGAATGTCGTGGCGAACAATGGCCTCTTAAGTCCGTCAATCCACTGATCGAAAGCATTGAGCGATGCGGCATCAGTACTTTTCGCATTCAAAAAGGTATCAAACCATATTTGAGCAATTTCATTGGATATACCCGACGTCTCCTGGTAACTGAATCTTTCAGTTTTCGCTGATGCAGCTTTAGTTTCGGTGATAGCCTTCGCAAGATTCGCAGGCGAAATTCGATCGATGAAGGTTGCTGCCCATAAACGGTACCACGGAAGAAGAGAAGCAATGTTCTCTTTGAATTCCCGTGCATCCTGAGATTCTGAGTAGGACTTCTGAGCTTCCAGTTCTTTTCGCAACTCATCATGTGCCAAATCAATCAAATCAAGTGATTGGTTGCTAAGTGCCGCCCGCAGGGCATATGCCCGAAGTAGGAAAAATCGTTGCCGATCAAAACGAGATGCAAGATTTCGTGGAGGCGACGCAGGCAAGTAACGTGTCAGGAACGCAATCAGTTGATCGGTCGTCCCAATGGACAACTTATATGCAGCTTCCACCAGAGCAGTGACTGCTCGGATGAGGATTCCCTCGCTATCCCAATGATCACTGGCGTTGAGTTTGACAAGATGATGCAAAACTAAGCGGAATGATCGCTCCACAACGCTCTTTGGCGGTTCTCTGTGGACTTTACGCAATTCCAGTGTTATCGCAAGTATGAGCCCTAGATCATTCCCGGCAGCTAATGCAAGCAAATCGAGGTCCGGATAGCGACCATGATCAATGAACCGTTTTGCAAGGAGTCTCCCAACGCGAAACGAAACCTCGCGCGGCCTCCAACTCCGCAATTCATTTGCACAACTATCCGCACCGTAGATGTTAAAAATGGCAATCATTATCTCACGGATGTCATCATCCGACATTTTTTCCTTTTCCCGATCTTCACTTGAAATTTTACTCCAGTTTCTCAGCCATTCGTCAGCCATTCGAAGTCTTGAGCTTGCGTCGCCCAATAGTCCATCCTTTTCAGACAGCAGTGCAGCTTCATAAGCGTGGTGCGAGCCGATCCAACCCGAGCCAAATGTCCTTCGCGAAACGAGTTCCTGAATACGGTCACTTTCCAAGAAGGCCGCAGCCAAGTCTGTATTTGCTTGTATGAGCTTGCGTTGCCGTTCATCACCTGCGCTTTCGCCACCAGCCTTCAGTGCCAGTTTTGCTGCGTCAGTGTAGCGCTTTGCGCGCAAGCTTGCCTTGAGGGCAAATTGAAGGCGTTGCACTTCAATGTCTCGTTTTTCAATCGGACTAGTGCTTGGTAGTGCCTCTGAAGACAAAGCGAGCACAACAAGCTCTGCAAACTGCCCCGCCTCCAGCATGAGTTGTGGCAATACAGAAGCTACATAGGCGCTGCTAGCCGCAAGCGGTTTGATACTTGTCACAAAAGTCGCCAGATCAACTGCGGTTGGCTTGAACCTATCTCTGAACCAAGTCTCAGCTGGCTCGTCAAGAAATTGAATTGTGTTGCCCGTCACAAGGAGGGGACGCCTGAGATCGTATGCGAAGCTCCTGATCGCAGCCTCATCGATACCCGAAATAGACGCTAAAACAGACAAAGGGATCAAAGGGCGGAGGACGGCCAGTCCAGCGCAAATTTTGTCTATCTGCACCTTTCCGACAGTTCCTGCTTCGTCACGCAGTCGTTCGATAGCGTTTTCGAGTAGTTTTCCAATAGTGCCTTCAACCGTAGTAGGATTAGGGCCGAGAGTACGGAGAATCTCTTTTAAGGGCGATTTTTGTTCAATCGCTAGCGCTTGAACACGTGGGTTCTGTGAACTCAAACGATGGAATTCGTCGACATCTTGTTCGTTGGCATCGACGAAAACCTGCCGCAAGTGTGCTGCCGTTTCGGTTCGACTGAAAGGGCGAAGCTCAAGTCGCAATGCATCAGGCGGAGGGTCAAAATATTGCTGACGATGTGTCCTGCACAAAGCGATCAAGCGTACGCCTTCTGGGAGTTGCTCACGGACCAAGTCACACACGAAAGAGCGGGCTTCGCCAATTTCCTCTGCCGCCATTTGGGCATTGTCGGCGGCGTCGATGATGATGCAAAGAAGTGCTTGCGGGTTCTTTGATCTAAGTGAGTCGATGCTTTGCTGCAGACGATAAAGGAAGGATCTTACATAGGCCGATGGTTCAGCATAAGGGCTAGGGATGAGCGGGTGACACAGTCCATTAGCGGCCAGTTCATTTGCGATCTGAACCAGAGCATCCTTATGACGATGTCGATATCTACTGGCACTGCGGTATTGACCATTGCCAAAGCAGTCATAAAGGATACTTATTGATCCATCAGGCAGTCCCAATTTGATGCGAGTTGCAAAAATCGACTTTCCCACTCCGGCTGCAGCGTGAATGATGATAGGAATACTGTTCGCCTGCACAATCGTTTGGAGAAGCTCTGGTTCTTGTTCGCGCGGGACCGCGTTTTCAAGATCACTAATAAGACACACCGCAGGAAATAGGCGATCCCCATCGGTTTTGAGCGCCCGTAGTACATCCATTCTGGTAATCGTTGGATTATCTCCGCTTGCTGAGAGAGCCTTCTTGGTAACCAGCTCTTTCAGTTGAATGGGAGCATCCATGTCTGCTTCAACTAGGTATTGGCTAATGTCCTGGGCCAGCAAGTTTTGTTGATCCCATAGACCCTCCTGACTTCCTTCGAGTCGAAGCAACTTACAAAAGCTTTCTAGTGCCGTGCCACTAAGACTAGTGAAACGCTCTAGCTTCTTGAGATCACTGGCGTGCCGTGTTATTGGAACGCCTTCAGCGGCATCATAAATAGTTTCTAGAAAGTCTGTGTTGATCGGGCGATTTGAAACAAACCAGAACTCTAACTTGCCGCTTAAATTGCCTGTGCCAAGACGCTGCTGAAGTTCCCCGTACCGTGCGGCGAATCCCTTAAGTGTCTTTTCCAGTTCACTTGGCGTCCAAGCCTCATCAGTTCTTACAGTTGAATGTTTTAGCTGAATGTACCGGACAAGTGTTGCTTGTTCGAGATTTTCGCTTCCATAGTACTCACCGACGTCAATCAATTCTTCGCCAGTTATGATAGGCTCTGCTGCATCTACTTCGGATACGGATGGTCCTTCAATCGTAACTGCTTTCAATGTAGCGATGGGTGAAAGAAGAAGTAGACAACGGCGAACGGCCCAAAAATAGTGGAACTGATCACCATCACGGCTCGCACGGACTAAATTTGTTTTGGTCATTCAAAGCCACCCTTTCAACGAGAATATCAGCATAATCGTCATAAATAAAGAGACATGTTTACTTTTTCTAGTGAATTATGTTTCTTTTCTTTACGTTACTAAATTTTTCCTGCTCAAGAACTGCTTTGATATTGCAGGACGAATTGATGAAGTGAGTCCGTAAACCTGTATTAAAACTCATCTCCTTTTTTAGCATCTCTGTTAACTAACTGCCGTTTCAGCCGTGCATTTTCATCTATAAGCGCAGCCTCAAAAAACGCAGCTATTTTTTGTAGTCCGGCGGTAGGCAAATCAATCCAGGACATTTCTGCTGCGCCTGCCGAATCGCTTCACCGGTTTTGGCGCCCATTTTCTTAGCTAATATGTTTCTAGTCAAAATGATCAGCGCGCATTCTTTCACCTTTATCGTTTTTTTTCGATTAAAAATGCATAGAACATTTCCATTGCCGCCTTCAAAAGGAGTGCTAGACCATAATAGGCCGGGACAAGACACTATTACGGGCCCAAACTGAGTAGATATTTTCGGAGCGTTATGGTATAAATGAATCTTGTAAGGTCTGCTTGCGGTTCAGCAGGAAAGGAGGATGTAGATATGATTCGTTATAAAAATTTACATTGTTTATGGAGGAACCTTCCTCTGTAACAGATGGAGGAAAAAATGGTTAAACAGCATTTATTAATTGAGAACATCCCCGCCATTCTTTGGGGTGAAAAAAACACTAAAATA
>Ga0316604_10002357_pt1 | contig 14590 bp, 14 predicted proteins | sample OWC_soil_day20_C_FD_207650 | JGI IMG/M metagenome (GOLD analysis project Ga0316604, IMG submission 207650) | Wetland soil microbial communities from Old Woman Creek delta, Ohio, United States - OWC_soil_day20_CT | ecosystem: Environmental > Terrestrial > Soil > Wetlands | place: USA: Ohio... | reverse complement strand
CAGGTCGGCCATGTTCCCGAGCGGCGTCGGGACAACATACAATGCAGCGGATTCTTCCGTCATTTTTTCGGGTATGCAGACAAAGACCAACGATACCACCACCGCCCGTGGCCGCGAAGCCGAGGCACTGGCCGCGCGCCATCTGGAGGGCTGCGGTCTACGCCTCGTCGAGCGCAATTTCCGGGTGCGCGGCGGCGAAATCGACCTCATCTGCCGCGACGGCAAGGTGCTGGTCTTCGTCGAGGTCCGCCAGCGCAGCCGCAGCGATTTCGGCGGGGCCGGCGCCAGCATCACCGCCGGCAAGCGCCGCCGCATCATCCTCGCCGCCCAGCATTACCTGCTCGGCAAGCCGGAAGGCGACTGCCGTTTCGACTGCGTGCTGATCGACAACGGCCAACTGGAATGGATCCGCGATGCGTTTGCTGCTGACGATTAGCCTGACCCTGTGGCTGAGTCTGTCGTCGACGGTGGCCCAGGCCGAAAGCGTGCGCCTGCTGGTACAGAGTTCACCGCTGGCCGGCAGCCAGTATTACGCGGTCGGCGAATTCTGGCGGCAACTGCAGGTTGGCGACGCGCTAACCCTGGTCCGCGAAGCGGACAACCGCCACGACCGCCATGCGATCCGTGTCGAGTGGCGCGGCCACAAGCTAGGCTATGTGCCGCGCGCCGAAAACCGCAGCGTTGCCGCCGCCATGGACCAGGGCGAGCGCCTCGTCGCCCGCATCGCCAGACTGACTGAACACCCGAATCCCTGGCGCCGGGTGGAGTTCGAGGTCTTCATCGAGCTGTGATGTAGAATGCTTTAATTACTGGCCCCAACCTGCTGAAAAATATGGATCTGATCGCCCGCGTCGCCAAGCACTTCGAAGATAGCGCCCAAACCAAGCTGAACGCCGTCGAAATGATGGCGGCGCCGATTGCTGCCGCCATCGAAACCCTGACCAACAGCTTGATCAACGGCGGCAAGGTGCTCGCCTGCGGCAACGGCGGCTCGGCCGGCGATTCGCAGCACTTCGCTGCCGAACTGATCGGCCGTTTCGAGGCCGAGCGCCAGGAACTGGCCGCCATCGCGCTGACCACCGACAGCTCGATCCTGACCGCGGTCGGCAACGATTACTCATTCAACCAGATCTTCTCGAAGCAGGTCCGTGGTCTCGGCCACGCCGGCGACGTGCTGCTCGCCATTTCGACTTCCGGCAATTCCGCCAACGTCATCGAGGCGATCAAGGCCGCCCACGAAGCCGACATGCGCGTTGTCGCGCTGACCGGCAAGGGCGGCGGCATGATCGGCGAAATGCTGCTCGACGACGACATTCATCTTTGCGTACCGGCCGACCGGACGGCGCGCATTCAGGAAACCCACCTGCTCGTCATCCATTGCCTGTGCGATGGCATCGACGCGCTTTTACTGGGAGTCGAATGATGCACAAATTCAAGCTGAGCCTCGGTGCTGCCGCCCTGGTCATCGCCCTGCCCATGCTGCAGGGCTGCGTCCCGGCCGTCATCGTCGGCGGTGCGGCAGTCGGTGTGATGAGCGCCCACGACCGGCGCTCGACCGGCACCCAGACCGACGACGAATCGACCGAATGGAAGGCCGCCTCGCGCGTTCCCGCCCAGTACAAGGATGTCTCGCACCTCAACTTCACCTCCTACAATCACATCGTGCTGATTACCGGCGAAGTGCCGAGCGACGAGGCGAAGCAGGCGATAGGCGAAGCCGTCAGCAAGATCGAAGGCGTCCGCCTGGTCCATAACGAAACGACGATCGGCCCCTTGTCCTCGCTCGGCTCGCGCAGCACCGACTCCTACATCGACTCCAAGGTCAAGGCGCGACTGGTCGATTCGAATCAGATTTCGGCCAACCACATCAAGGTCGTTACCGAGAAAGCCGTCACCCACCTGATGGGCATCGTCACCGAACGCGAAGCCAAGGTTGCCGTCGCCGTCGCCCGCACCACCGATGGTGTGCGCAAGGTGATCAATGTGATGGAAGTGCTGCCCGACGCCGAAATCCGGCGCATCGACAACCAGGCACTCGGGGCGCGGACGCCACCACCGGCCACGGCGCCGGTCGAAACCCGCTGAGCCGCTAAAAAAATGTAACCGGGGGAGAAGGCGATGAATCTGGAAAAGGTTATTTTTGGGTTTTTCATCGTCCTCGCCGCCACTCTCAATTTCGGCTTCTTCATCGGCGACATCGAACGGCCGGAACTGCACAACGTCTACGAACTGGCCGCCGCGCTGATCGTCAGCCTGATCGCCACCGCCCTCAAGTTCGGCGACCGCACCCAGATCGGCGCCATCCACCTGTCGACCAGCCTGGTCGCCGACCTGCAACTGATCGCCGCCGCCCTCACCTGGGGCATCGCCGAACACGTCACCGGCGTCGGCATGACCGCCCATGTCACCTCCAGCGTCGTTTCGCTGTCCGGCGGCGCGCTGTTCGCCAACGTCGTCTCGGTCATCATCCTCATCGTCGAAACCGTGATGCTGCGCCGCTAGGAGCTGCGCGTGAACAGCGCCTTCTTCCTCGTCCTCCGGCGCATGCGGGCGCCGATCATCCTGCTCATCGTCATCTACGGCATCGCCGTGATCGGCCTGACGCTGGTCCCCGGGGTCGATGCTGAAGGCAAGCCGGCCGCCCCGCTCAGTTTCTTCCACGCCTTCTATTTCATCAGCTACACGGCGACGACCATCGGCTTCGGCGAAATCCCCAACGCCTTTTCCGATGCCCAGCGGCTGTGGGTCACCATCTGCATCTACCTGACCGTCGTCGGCTGGTCGTATTCCGTGGTGACGCTGATCGCCCTGCTCCAGGACAAGGGCTTCCAGAACACGCTGACCACCAACCGCTTCGCCCGCCGCGTCCGCAGCCTGAAAGAGCCGTTCTACCTGATCAGCGGTTGCGGCGAGACCGGCAACCTGATCTGCCGCAGCTTCGACCACATCGGTCAGGCCTTCGTCGTCCTCGAAAAGGACGAATTGCGCGTCCAGGAACTCGACCTCCAGGACTTCAAGACCGACACCCCGGCCCTGGCAGCCGATGCCCGCCAGCCCGACAACCTGCTGCTGGCCGGACTGACCCACCCGAAATGCCGCGGCGTACTGGCCGTGACCAATGACGAGGAAGCCAATCTCGCCATTGCCATTGCCGTCCGCCTGCTCAACCCGAACATCCCGGTCATCGCCCGCGCCCGGACGCCGGCGGTCAAGGCCAACATGGCCTCGTTCGGCACCGATCACATCATCAGTCCCTACGAACGCTTCGCCGAGCAACTGGCGCTGGCCGTCACCGCGCCGGAACGCTTCCGGCTGAGCGAACTGCTGACCAGCCTGCCGGAAACGCCGATCCCCGAACCGCACCGGCCGCCAGCCGGCCACTGGATCCTGTGTGGCTACGGCCGCTTCGGCCATGCGCTGGCCGAGCGCCTGCAGCAAACGGGCATCGAGCTGACCATCATCGACCCCGGCGCCCCGGACGCCGACTGCAGCATCGTCGGCGATGGCACCGAGGCCAAGACCCTGCGCCAGGCCGGCATCGCCGCCGCCTCGGGCATCATCGCCGGCAGCGACAACGACGTGAACAACCTGTCGATCGCCGTCACCGCCAGCGAACTGAAGCCCGAACTGTTCGTCGTCACCCGCCAGAATCACGCCGCCAACAGCGCGCTGTTCAAGGCCTACGGCGCCGACTTCACGATGGTGCCGAGCCGCATCGTCGCCCAGGAAGCGATCGCCATCCTCACCACACCGCTGCTTGCCCGCTTCCTGGCCTTGCTGGACAGCCAGGACGAAATCTGGAGCCGTGCCCTGGTCGAGCGTCTGCAGGCGCTGTGCGACGGCCGCACGCCGACCCTCTGGGGCTGCCGCCTGAACGCCGCGGAGGCGCCGGCCGCCTGGCAGGCGCTGATGCACGAGCGGACGATCCGGCTCGGCGACATCCTGCGCGACGGCACCGAGCGCAGCCAGCCGCTGGCCGCGGTCGTCCTGCTCATCGAACGCGACGCGGCTTGCCACCTGCTGCCCGACGCCGAGTTCAAGCTGATTGCCGGCGACCATCTGCTGCTGGCCAGCCCGCTCGACGCCCGGCGCAATCTGCAACTGACCCTGGAAAACGCCAATGAACTCGACTACGTACTGAGCGGCCGGGAAAGCAGCGGCAGTTGGCTGTGGCAACGGCTGTCCGGCGCCAAAACACCTTAGCGGCGTTTTCCGGCGGGCAGCGGGCGTTCTGCAGTAGGATTTGAGACCAATAACACTTTGAGCAATTCTCTCGTGCCTCTGACCACGCCCGCTCGCGCCCAGCGTCCTTGCCGATTGTTCAGCCTACTGTTCGCTCTCGGCCTGGCCCTGCTATACGACCTGAGCTGGGCGCAGGCCGCGACGACGGCCAGCCGGGTGCTCTATATCAACTCCTACCATCCGGGCTACGCCTGGAGCGATGGCATCGAACAGGCCATCCGCCAGCGTCTGGCCGCCGCCGGCCGCCCGATCGAAGTGTCGACCGAATACCTCGACAGCCGCCGCTTTCCCGATGCCGCGCTGCGCGACCAGCAGGCAGCGCTGCTCGCCGGCAAATACGCAACCTACAAACCCGACCTGGTGATGCTGTCCGACAACGATGCCTTCCATTTCGCGCTCAAGCACCGGGCCCGCCTGTTTCCCGACACGCCCATCGTTTTCTGCGGCTACAACAGCTTCCGGCCGGCCTTGCTCGATGGCCAGCGCAACATCACCGGCGTCAATGAAGAGGTCGACCTCAGCGGCACCGTCGAACTGGCCATCAGGCAGTACCCGCAGACCCGGAGCCTGGTTTTCATCACCTCGACCGGCGACGCCAGCAGCCAGCGCATCCGGCAGATCGCCGAGAGCACGCTTTTCCCGAAATACCGGGACAAGTTCAAGCTGCTCGAACTGCACGATGCCTCGCTCCCCGAAATCCAGGCCGTACTCGGCAAACTGGACCGGGACAGTCTGGTCTTTCTCAGTGGCCAGACCCGCGATACGGGTAATGGCCGGGCCCTGACTCCGGTCGAGAACGGCCGCCTGATCACGGCGATCAGTCCGGTGCCGGTCTATTCCTTCTGGGACTTTCATCTGGGCACCGGCATCATCGGCGGCCAGTTGCTGACCGCTCGCGACCAGGGCCTGGCCGCCGCCGAACTGGCCTTGCAGGTGCTCGACGGAACGCCGGCCGACCAGTTGCCGGTGATCATGACCTCGCCGACCAGCCCGCATTTCGACTACGCCGTGATGCAGCAATTTGGCCTGGAACGGACCGACCTGCCGCCCGGCAGCCAGTTGATCAACCAGCCGCACAGTCTGTGGCACGACTACCGCTGGCAGATTATCGGCAGCCTGTTGCTGTTCGCCGTCGAGAGCCTGCTGCTTGTCGCCCTGCTCCGGGTCAACCGCCAGCGTCGCCAGGCCTTGCAGGCGTTGGATGCCGAACGGGCGACGCTGGAACAGCGGGTTGTCGCCCGTACCGCCGAGCTGGCCGGCAGCAACCGGCAATTGCAGGGCGAAGTCGAAGAACGCGGACGGGCCGAAGCGCAACTGCGCGAAATGGCCTCGACCACCGAATCCATTCTGCTCGCTTCGCCGGTCGCCATTGCCGTCTACCATGCCGACGGCCAGTGCGTGCTGGGCAACGAAAACTACGCGACGCTGATCGGCTGCACGCAGCAGCAACTGATGGGCATCAACTTCCGCGAACTCAGCACCTGGCGTCAGTCCGGCCTGCTCGATCAATGCCTGGCCGCACTGGCCGACGGCGAGCTGAAAAAGCATTCGGTGCATTACGTGACCTTGTTTGGCCGCGAAATCTGGGCCGACTGCCTGCTCCTGCCCCTCACCCTGCGTAACGAGCAGCATCTGCTGGTCCAGTTCTTCGACCAGGGCGAACGCACGCAGATGCTGCAGGAACTGGAGATGCACCGCCAGCACCTTGCCGAAGAGGTCGCCCTGCGCACCGGCGAACTGGCGCTGGCCAAGGAAGTCGCCGAAACGGCGAACCGGGCGAAGAGCATCTTCCTGGCCAACATGAGCCATGAAATCAATACGCCGCTCAACGCCATCATCAGCTTCAGCGAACTGCTCCGGCGCCAGGCCGGCGATCCGCAGCAACAGGACAAACTGGGCAAGATCCTGGCCGCCGCCAACAACCTGCACCTGATCCTGCGCGATCTGCTGACCCTGGCCCGCCTCGAAGCCAATCGCCTCGACATCGTCACAGCCGACTTCGCGCGCACCGACCTGCTCGCCAGGATCGACGAGGCGATCGCCGACAGCCTGCGCCGCAAGGGTCTCGCCTTCACGCTCGATCTCGCGGCGCTGCCCGAGCGCATGCACGGCGATCTCGAACGGCTCAGCCAGATGCTGCTCAACTACCTGGGCAATGCGCTGAAATTCACCAGTGCCGGCCGCATAGAGCTAACCGCCAGCGTCGTTGACGACGGCGAACGCGACTTTCTCGTCCGCTTTGCGGTAAGCGACACCGGCATCGGCATCGCCGCCGAAAACCAGCAACGCATCTTCCTCGCCTTCGAGCAGGTCGATGGCTCCAGCACCCGCAGCTTTGGCGGCAACGGCCTCGGCCTCGGCATCAACCGCCTGCTCGCCCGCCTGATGGGCGGCGAAGTCGGCCTGGACAGCCAGCCGGGCGTCGGCAGCACCTTCTGGTTCACCGCACGCCTCGGCAAGGCTGCCTGAAGCCGGTTTTCCGGAGTCCGGCGGTCGACCGGCAAAAACCGGGCATTTTCAGTCAGCGCAAGAGACATAAAAAATGGGCGCCCCACCGGCGCCCATCTCTTCTGCTCGGAGCAGTCGCCGGCTAGACCCGGAAACGCTCGGTCGCCGTTTTCAGCGACTGGGCGGTTGCGAGCAGCGAACGGGCCGCCTCGGCGGTGACGTTCATGCTGACGCCGGTCGCTTCGACCTGGTTGGCAATATGCTCGACTTCCTGGGCCAGCGAGGTGCTGGCTTCGCTCTGTTCGCGCGTCGAGGCTGCGACATCGCGGACCAGGTTCTGCGCCGAGCGCGAGCCTTCGGCGATGCGGTGCAGCAGTTCGCTGGTTTCGCCGGCTGTCGCCTGCGCTTTCTCGGCGGCCGGCAACGCATCGTCCATGACCTTGGCGGCATGCACGGTTTCGTTCTGGATGCGATCGACGACGCCGGCGATTTCCTGCGTCGCCTTTTCGGTGCGCTCGGCCAGCACGCGCACTTCGTCGGCCACCACGGCAAAGCCGCGGCCCTGTTCGCCGGCCCGCGCCGCTTCGATCGCCGCATTGAGGGCCAGGAGATTGGTCTGCCCGGCAATGTCCTTGATCACCGCCGCCATCCGCGCCACTTCCTGGGTATTGGCCGACAGGCTGCGCACCTGCTGCGCCGCGTCGCCGACCCGGCCGGCCATCGTCGCGATGTTGCCGGCCACCACCTCGACGCTGCGCTCGCCCTGGATCGCCAGTTCGGCGGCGCCGCTGGCGAAGCGTTCCGTCTCGCCCGCATTGTCCGAAACGTGGTTGATCGATACCGTCAGTTCCTCCATCGCCGCCGCCATGGTCTGCGTCGCTTCGGTCTGCAACGAAGCGGAGTCGGCGACCTTGGCCGAGGTCTCGGCAATTTCCTGCGCCGAGCGCGTGACCTGGCCGGCGTTGCGACTGATTTCCTGCATCATCTGGCGCAAGGCCTGGACCAGGTGATCGAGTTCGCCGAGCAGGCTCTTCGGGTTGGCGGTGTTCAGCGACACCGTCAGGTCGCCCGCCGCCACCTTGCTCATGGTCGCCACCGCATCGGCCGGCTCGCCGCCGATCTGGGCCAGGATGGCGCGCGCCATCCACCAGGCGACGGCACCGACCGAGAGCAGCAGCACGGCGATGACCAGCGCCACCTCACGCAACTGCTGGTAGAAAATGGCATCGAGGTCGTCGATATAGAGCCCGGTCCCGATCACCCAGTCCCAGGGTTCGAAATGCACCAGGTTCTGCAGCTTCGGCACCTGCACCTCGCTGCCCGGCTTGGCCGTCATCGTCTGGACATAGACCGTCTTGTCGAGCGCCGTCTTGACCAGGTTGCGCACGGTGTAGGCGCCGCTCTTATCCTGGCGGTCCCAGTGGCTCTTGCCGACGTACTCGGGGCGCACCGGGTGCATGACGCCCATGCCCTTGCTGTCGTAGACGTAGAAATATTCGCTGCCGGCGTAGCGCATGCTGCGCAACACGTCCTTGGCATGCTTCTGGGCCTGCTCGCGGGTCAGTTCGCCCTTCGCCTCCTGCGCCTGCAAGTCCTTGACCATGCTCAGCGCGATATCGATGGCCGCCTGCAAGGTCGCCTTGCGGTCGGTCAGCAACTGGCTGCGCAGATGCACGGCCTGGAAGGTGCCGAGCAGGATCAGCCCGATCAATGCGACGAGCACCGACAAGGTCAGGCGCCCTTTCAAACTGGCAAAATTTAGGAAACTCATGGTTGTCTCGCGCTCCACTGAGGCGATCGCGCCCTCGCTGGCGGAGGAGACGTCGCTTTATATTTTTGTGCCGGACGGCACGGCCACTTTAGGCCCAAGCCCGAGCCAACGCAATACGGATAATCCGAAGGTTCAGGCCGCCAGCACCCGGCGCAGGCCGCGCATCAGCGTGCCGAGACCCGGCAGCTTCATGTACAGTTCCTCGGCGGTATCCCAGTAGTCGCGGTGGTAGCAGACCTTGCCGTCGGTATCGAATTTGAGGTGCGAGATGCCACGCATGACCTGGGCCTCGCCCTTGCCCCACAGCCGGACACGGTAGTAGAACTCCCAGACCAGCATGGCGCCGTGGGCATCGGCCATCTGTTCGACGACCACGAAACGCGGCTCGGCCACCTGCTGGAACATATGGCTGAAGATGCGCTGGATGGCGCCGACGCCGCGCACCTCGTTGAACGGATCCTTGAAGTAGGCGTTGGCGCTGTAGAACTCGGGAAAACGGGCGACGCCTTCCGGAGAAAGCGCGTGATAGAAACGGATCAATGGGTCGAGGTTCATCTCAGCCTCCGGTCAAGCGGCGAATCAGCGGGAAATACCAGCGGTAGGGCAGCAGTGCCAGCAGCTTCAACAGGCGGCTGAAGCGCTTCGGAAAATGGATTTCGAAATTGGCCGATTTGAAGCCGTCGACCGCAGCAATCGCCGCCTGTTCCGGCGTCAGCAGGGCAGGCATCGAAAAATCGTTCTTCGCCGTCAACTGGGTGGCGACGAAACCGGGATTGATCACCCAGACACCGATGCCTTTCGGCGCCAGATCGAGGTGCAGCACTTCGGCAAAATGGATCAGCGCCGCCTTGCCTGGCCCGTAGCACAGCGCCCGGGGCAAGCCGCGATAGCCGGCGACACTGGCCACGAAGGCGATGCCGCCGCCGGCCCGGAGGTCGGGCAGCACGCTCGCCGCCAGGCGCAGGGCGCCGTTGAAATTGACCGCCAGCACCTGCTCGGCCAGTGCCAGATCGAAGTTGTCGGCATCCATCGGCACGTAGTCGCCGGCTAGATAGACCACCAGATCGACGCCGCCCCAAGCCGCCAGCAGGCTTTGGCGGGCGGCGGCCAGGCTGGCGTTGTCGGTCGCGTCGCAGGGCAGCAGCAGGGCATCGGTCAGCGCCAGCGCCTGCAGCTTGTCGGCCCGGCGCGCCGAGAGCGCCAGCCGCGCCCCGCGCCCGGCCAGTTCGCGGGCGATGGCGGCGCCGATGCCGGACGAGGCGCCGACCAGCCAGACGCGCTTGCCGTGCCAGTCGGTGATTTTCGGGTTCATCGCTTGATGAAGCTCAGCGTCACTTCGCCCAGACTGAAGCCCCATTTCGACATGTAGGAACGGTTCAGCATTACCTTGTCGTCGATCAGGAACATCCAGTCGTCGAAATCAACGTGGTAGACCTTGCCATCCACCGGCAGGGCCAGCACGTAGCGCCAGCGCAGCGCGTTGCCGGAGACTTCGCCGACCGCCTCGCCAACCACGTCGTCGGCCGTGCCGCGGAAGCTGCCGTCAGGCTGCTTGATCAGGGTCCACACCCGGCGCGAGGTCGAGCCGTCCGACCACTTGAAGTTTTCGTCGAGAACACCGGTATCGCCTTGCCACTGCGCATCGATGACGACATGGAAGCGCTTCTTGACCTCGCCGGACCGGCCCTGGAACATGCCCCAGGCCTCCAGCCGACCGTTCAGGTAGGTCTTCAGGTCGAGGGCCGGTTGTTCGGCCCGGTATTGCTCGACGCCGGTCGAAGCACAGGCGGTGAGGCCGAGGGAAAACAGCACGGCAGCGAACAGTTTCATGATTGAAGCTCCAGGGAATGGCGCCAGCGCCAAAGCAGCACACCGGCCAGCGCCTTGAAGGCGAGCGGCAGCAAGGCGTAAGCGAAAGTCAGCGCGCCCAGGCCGCTGCCGCTGCCCGGCACATAGCCGAGGCCGCCGAGCAGTGGCAGGGCAAGCCCGGCGGCAAGCGCCAGATTGAGTTTGGCAATGAAGTTCCAGACCCCGAAGCAGGCACCCGCTTGCCCCTGCCGCTCGCCGAGGTCGGCGGCAATCGCCGCCGGCAAGGCGAGATCCGCCCCCAGCGCCAGGCCGGAGGCAATGCAGATGGCGGCGAACGGCCAGAGGTCGCCGCTGCCGAGCTGGCTGGCGCCGGCAAAGGCGAAAATGGAAAGGAGCATCGCCGCCAGCCAGGCGGCGACCCGGCCGTAACGCCCGGCCAGCCTGACCCAGAGCGGCAAGGAGGCGGCGCCGGCGACGAAATAGACGGCCAGCAGCGGGCCACTCGCCTTTTCCAGTTGCAGCACATCGGCGACGAAAAACAGGAACAGCGTGGCCGGCAGCGCGGCGGCGATGCCGTTGGCGACGAAGACCAGCAACAGCCGACGGAAAGCGACATCGGCCATGACCCGGCGCAGGCTGGGCCACAGCGCCTCCCGTGAAGCGGCCAGCGGCCGGCCGACGCCGACCCGCGAAAAGGTGGTCGCTGCCGCGATCAGCAGCAGAGGCGGCAAGATCCAGCTGAGCCGGGCGATGCCTTCGTTCAAGCTGCCGGCCAGCAGGGTCGGCAAGGCGGCGGCGAGAACGACGCCGAGCAGGCCGAAACCCTCGCGCGCCGCGGTCAACCGGGTGCGCAGCGCCGAATCGACGCCGACATCCGCCCCCCAGGCCTGATAGGCGACGGTGGCGGCGGAAAAGCCGAGATAGGTCAGGGCCAGCGAGGCGAGCAACCACGGCCCGGCCTGCCCGGCCGGCGGGTTGAGCAGGGCGACGAAACCGAGCCCGAAGGGCAGCAGCGCCAGCGCTACCATGCGCCGCCGCGAGACCCGGTCGGCCAGCCAGCCCAGCCAGGGGTCGATGCCGGCATCGAGCAGGCGGGCGCCGAGCAGGATGAAGCCGAGCAGCGCCAGCTCCATGCCGGCCGTTTCGGCGTAATAACGCGGCACATGGACATAGATCGGCAAGGCGGCGAAGGCCAGCGGCAGGCCGAGCAGGCCGTAGGCAAGAACACGGGCGGTGGACATGGTGCCGTCAGGCAGAGCCGGCATCACCCCACCCGCTGCAGCAAAGCTGCCCTGAGTTCCGGCGCACTGGTCTTCGGGTCGAGCCAGATGGCGAAGAAGGCCGACGCGAAAGCCGGCTCGTCGATACTACCGAGCAAGCGCCCGTTGAAATAGAAGCGGGCCGCCTCGGGCGTGTATTGACCGATGATCTGATCACCCGCCTTGACGTCGGGAAAGAGCCGCGCCATCGCCGCCCCCCAGCGTTGCAGGGTGGGCTCATCGGCCCGCCCCAGATTGCGGATCTCCTTGACGCTGGCCTCGGCAATGGCCTGCCCGGCAAGGCTGCGCTTGTAGGTCAGCTGCAAGGCCAGCGGCGGCCGTTGCGGGTCGTCGGTCGCCCACAGCGTCGCCGCATAGACGAGGAAACCGAAGCGGCGGAATTCGCCGCTGCCCCAGCGTTGCAGGCTGGCTGTCGGGTCGGTGGTGGCCAGGGCGGCGAAGGGTGCCGCGGCCAGTGCCAGCAGCACGGCGCGCCGGGTGGCGCTCACCGGGTTTTTGCCGTTTTCGGGCCGTCGACCGGCGGACTCGGCCGGCGCCGGCTCAGGCATGGGTGAGTTCGAACTGGACGACATCGATGTTTCCGGCCAGGAAGCCGGCCTCGCAGTAGCAAAGATAGAGGCGCCACAAGCGGCGGAAATGCTCGTCGAAACCGAGCTTCTGGATGTCCGGCCAGCGCCGCTCGAAGGCCAGCCGCCACTCGACCAGCGTGCGGGCGTAGTCGAGGCCGAAGGCGTATTCGTTGCGCACGGCCAGCCCCTGCCGGGCGGCGGCTTCGCGGAAGGCGCTGCGCGACGGCAGCATGCCGCCCGGGAAGACGTATTGCTGGATGAAGTCGGTGCCCTTGCGGTAGCTGGCGAACAGATCGTCGCCAATGGTGATGCTCTGGACCACCGCCTTGCCGCCCGGGCGCAGCGCCTTGGCCACGGTCCTGAAATAATCCGGCCAGAAGCGCTCGCCGACTGCCTCGAACATTTCGATGGAAACGACGTGGTCGAACTGCTCCTGCGTGTCGCGGTAATCCTGCAGGCGCAGGTCGGCCTGCGGCACGCGCTGTTGCGCCCAGGCGAGCTGGGCCGGCGACAGGGTCAGGCCGGTCACCTGCAGGCCGTCCTCCACCGCCAGTTCGGCGAAACCGCCCCAGCCGCAGCCGATTTCAAGCACGCGCTGGCCCGGCCCGGCCTTCAGGCGCTGCAGGATGCGACGGTACTTGGCGTGCTGGGCGCTGGCCAGCGAACCGTCATCGACGGCGCGGTAGATGGCCGACGAATAGCTCATGCCCGGGTCGAGCCACTGCTGATAGAAGTCGTTGCCGAGGTCGTAGTGGGCCATGATGTTGCGCTTGCTGCCGGCCCGGCTGTTGCGGTTCAGCCAGTGCCGGACACGGGCCGCCAGCAGGTTGCGCCAGGAGCCATAGACCGCCTTCTTGAGCACTGCGCGGTTGCGCGCCAGCAAGGCGAGCAGGCCGCTGATGTCGGGCGAATCCCAATGACCGTCGAGGTAGGCTTCGGCCAGGCCGATATCTCCGCGGGCCAGCACCATGCCGAACATCGCCTCGTCGTGCACATGCAGCGTATGGCTCGCCTCGCCGTCGCCGAACAGCGCGCTGTAACCGCCCGGCAGGCGCACTTCGAGCAGGCCGCCCTGCAGTTTTTCGAGCAGTTCGAAGACGAGGCGGGTATCGCGGGCAACTTGCTCGCTGCCGCGCAGGACCAGGGTATTGTTCATTTTGTCGATTCCCGTAGGGGTTGAGAGACGTGGGCGCCACGGAAGGGCACCCCTTTCAGCCAGAGTTTCAGCGCCTGCCAGTGGATGCGGAAAACCACGCCGGCGGTGAGCAGCGGCATGCGCAGGAAGGCGCCGAGCAGCGCGCCTGCGGTCCACGGCCGCGCCTTGCCGGAAATGGCGGTGAGCAGCAATTCGCCATCGGCGTCGTCGTAGTCGATGCGGGCCAGCGGGATCGGTCGATCGAGGTGGAAACGGAAGCGGTAGCCGCCTTCGATCTCGTTGAACGGCGAGACGTGGAACAGCTTGGCGGCGCGCAGTTCCTCACCGTCGCGCAGCGCGGCGCCGGCCCGGTGCAGCAGGTAGTTGTGGTGGCCGCCGAAGGTATTGTTCACCTCGGCCAGCACGGCGATCAGTTGGCCGGCCCGGTCGTGGCAGAACCAGAAGCTGACCGGGTTGAAGAGCAGGCCGCAGACGCGCGGGAAGGTCTGCAGCATGATCTCGCCGTCGTCGGCCAGGCCGTGGTCGCGGAGCAGCGCCTGGATCCAGGGCAGCAGCGGGCTGCCGTCGCGGGCGCCGTGGTCGCGGCTGCGAAAACTGAGCAGATTGCTGCGGTCAACCCCGAAAATGCCGCAATTTCCCGCCGCCAGGTCGCGCACCGGCAATTGCACGTAGAACACCGGATAGACGAAGGCATTGACCACCGGGCGCAGGCGCCGGTGCATGACATGGCCGAGGAAGAGTTGCGGACGGGTGTTCATGCTGGCCTCAGACGGTTTCCATCGCCCGCGGCTGTTCGGCCACGCCGCCCTGCCACGGCGCCTGGACACCCAGGCCATTGACGACGCGCAGCGCCGATTTCAGGCCATCCTCATGGAAGCCGTAGCTGCCCCAGGCGCCAGCCAGCCAGATGCCGTTTTCGCCCTGAACCTCGGCCAGCTGCTGCTGGGCGGCAATGGCCGGGCCGTCGAAGATCGGGTGGGCGTAGTCGAATTCGGCAATGACCCGGGCCGGGTCCGGTTCGCGGGCCGGGTTCAGGGTGACCACCACCGGCCTCGAGAAAGGTAGCGGCTGCAGCTTGTTGATCAGGTAGGAGACGCCGACCGGCTGGGCACCGGGCGCCCCCGCCGCGGCAAAGTAGTTCCAGGCCGACCACAGTTTTTCGTCGCGCGGCAGCAGGGCGCGGTCGGTATGCAGCACGGCGCGGTTCGGCTGGTAGCGGATCGCCGACAACACGGCGCGTTGCGCGTCGCTCGCCGTGAAGCCGAGGATGGCCAGCGTCTGGTCGCTGTGGCAGGCCATCACCACCTGGTCGAAA
>Ga0316604_10002356_pt1 | contig 14593 bp, 14 predicted proteins | sample OWC_soil_day20_C_FD_207650 | JGI IMG/M metagenome (GOLD analysis project Ga0316604, IMG submission 207650) | Wetland soil microbial communities from Old Woman Creek delta, Ohio, United States - OWC_soil_day20_CT | ecosystem: Environmental > Terrestrial > Soil > Wetlands | place: USA: Ohio... | reverse complement strand
ATCTGGGCAGCGCGCGACGTCGCGCTCGACGCCTCGGCAAAGCTGTCACCGGTGACCGTCGCCATCTGGGACTCGGGCGTGGACTTCGGCATCGAGGCGCTGGGCCGGCAGACCTGGGCGAACACGAAGGAAGTGCCCGGCAATGGCCAGGACGACGACGGCAACGGCCTCGTGGACGACGTCCACGGCATCGGCTGGACGCTGCACGGCGACTACACGCCCGAGCTGCTGTTCCCGGTCAGGAAAGTGGTCGCGGACCCGATGGTGTACCAGCAGTACTCCAAGGGCTTCAGCGACCTGCAGGCGAACGTGGACAGCAGGGAAGCCAGCGAACTGAAGCAGAAGCTGTCCTCGCTGCCCAAGGAAGAGTTCCAGCCCTTCGTCGAGGGCCTGACAGCCTATGGCCAGTACGCCCACGGCACGCACGTGGCCGGCATCGCCGTCGCGGGCAACCCGGCGGCGCGGCTGATGGCCGCGCGCATCACCTTCGACTACCGCATCATCGGCGACCGGCCCACGATCGCGCAGGCCTACAAGGATGCCGCGGCCGCGGTACGCACCGTGGACTACTTCGTCGAACAGGGCGTCAAGGTCGTGAACATGAGCTGGGGCGGCAGCCTGGCCGGCATCGAAGCCGCGCTCGAGCAGACCGGCGCGCCCGGCACGCCCGAGGAGCGTCGCGCGCTGGCGCGGCGGATCTACGACATCGGCTACAAGTCCCTGTTCGAGGCGCTGCGCGATGCGCCGGGGATCCTGTTCGTCATCTCGGCCGGTAACTCGGATGCCAACGTCGCCTTCGACGAGTTCATGCCGAGCTCGTTCAAGCTGCCGAACGTCATGGTCTCCGGCGCCGTGGACCAGGCCGGCGACGAGACCTCCTTCACCAGTTTCGGCAATTCCGACGTGTACGCGAACGGCTTCGAGGTCGACAGCTACGTGCCGGGCGGCGCGCGCCTCAAGTTCAGCGGCACCAGCATGTCGGCGCCGAACATGACCAACCTGGCTGCCAAGCTCTGGGCGCTGTACCCCGGGCTCACCGTCGCGCAGGTCAAGCAGCTGATCGTGGACGGCGCCGACGACAAGCAGGCGGGCGAACGCACGCTCAAGCTGATGAACCCGAAGCGTACGCTCGAACTGGCCGCGCAGGCGGCCAGGAAATAGGGCGCAGCGACACGACGCTCGCGTGGATGCCATGAGAATCGGCAAGCCCCTGCTGCTCATCATCACCCCGCTCGGCGTCGCGGGGGGGCTGTACGAGGCCTATCGGCTCGCCGGCGGCCTCGTGCTGCTGATGGCGGCGCTGATCGGCATGCTCTGCGCAGCCTTTGCGCAGCTCGTGTACACGATCCGCCGTGAGCAGCGCGACGACCGCGCGCGGGGCGCGCCTCCGGAGCGACCCGGGCAGGGCTGAGACGTCTACGCCGGGTCGCCGCCGGCGGGCCTGAACGGCCCTACTTCGCGCGCCGTGTCGTCCGGCGCTTCGCCTTCGCGGTGGCGGCCGGCGGCGCCGCAGCGGCCTTCGGCCGTGCCGCCTTGCGGCTGCGGGCAGGGCGCGCGGCTTTCTTCGCGGCCCGCAGCTGCGCGTCTTCGAGCGCATCGAAGGCTTCTGCCGTGTACACCGCCAGGTTCTGCAGGTGCGGCAGCGTGTCGCGGCAGCCGACGAAGGCGAAGGCCAGCACGTCCGCATAACTCTGGCAGGTGATGTTGAGTCCGATGCCGTGCGCGATCAGCGAGATCGGGTAGCTCGCCTCCAGCTTCGCGCCCCGGAAGTAGAGCGGGCGCGGCGGTCCCGGGACGTTCGACACGGTGACGTTGAACATCGGCCGGGTGCGTCCGGCGATCGGGGTCAGCATGGAGAGGATGCTCGGCGCCATCAGCAGCATCGTGTACTGGGTGATGGCCTCGCGCGGCAGGTTGCGGAAGTGGGCCTTCGCCGCGCGCGTCGAGGCCGCGACCGCCGCGAGGCGCTCGATCGGGTCCTCGATGTCCGTTCCCATCGTGCTGATGATGAAGGTGACCTGCGTGCCGGTGCCTTCGTCATCCTCCGCACGGAACGACGCCGGGATGCCGGCGGTCAACGGCTTGTCCGGGAGCTGGCCCTCCTCCAGCAGGAAACGGCGCAGCCCACCGCCACAGATCGACAGCACCACGTCGTTGAGCGTGCAGTCGCCGGCCTGGGCCGCCGCCTTCAGGCGATCGAGCTGGAGCAGCTGGGTAGCCACGCGGCGCTGGCCGCGCACGCGACCGTTCATCACCGACTTCGGCGCGTCGAAGGGAAGTTGCAGCGCCGGCTCCGACTCGCCCGGCGCGAGCATCGCGGCAAAGGCCTTCACCAGCTGGGGCACGGAGCGGACCTGCGTGCCGATCGCGTCCATCATCGTCTTCAGGACGCCCTCCATCGTCGGGTGCGGCTCGATGCGTGGCTCGCGGCGCACCCTCTTCTCGAGGCTCGGGCTCCAGAACGGGGGCAGCGTGCGGCTCTTCCCGGGGTCCTCCGACATGCAGCGCGTCAGCAGGCGGACGCCGCTGATGCCGTCGATGAGCGAGTGGTGCATCTTCAGGTAGACGGCGAAGCGGCCGCCGTCGAGGCCCTCGATGAGGTGGAACTCCCAGGGCGGGCGCGTCAGGTCGAGCGGCTGGCTGTGCAGCCGCGCCACCAGCTGGCCGAGCTCCCGCTGGCCTCCCGGCTTCGGCAGCGCCGAGTGCCGCACGTGGTACTCGAGGTCGACCGTGTCCTGCTCCACCCAGACCGGCCGTGGATGGGTCAACCCCGGCCCGCGCAGGGAGTAGTTCCACGGCGGCATGAACTCGCGGCTGGAACGCAGGTCGGTCATCAGGTCCCGGAGGAAGTCGGGCGGCGCGTCCTCGGGCAGCCGGAAGGGCATCAGCCCGGCGACGTGCATCGGCGTGTCACGGGACTCTACCTGGGTCCAGGAGATATCGAGCGGATTCAGCGGATGGGTCTTCATGGCCGGGGTTCCTGCGGCAGCGAACGGCCAGTGTATCCCGGCCCGCGAGCCAACAGGCAGCCAGCCTTGCCGGGTTGCGCCGGCGACCGCAACGCCAGCCGCCGGCGGCGGCTCAGTGCTGCACGAAGATCAGCTCGCCGGTCTCGAACCCGTGGCTCGCCGCCAGGGTCTGGAGGCGATCCAGGACCTCGGGCGCCAGCCGCGGCTCGCGGGACAGGATCCACAGGTAGTCCCTCGAGGGGCCGCAGATCATCACCCACCGGTAGTCCTGCTGGTCCAGCGCGATGATGTTGTAGCCGCCGTAGAACGGGCCGAAGAAGGACACCTTGAGCTGGCCGACGTCGGCGGGCCCGGTGAAGTACGCCTTGCCGACCGCCTCGCGCCATTCACCCTTCGCCGCGTCGAAACCGCGGTTCACGACCTTGAGGCCGCCGTCGTCCCGCAGCTCGTAGGTCGCGGTGATGCGCGTCAGGCCGCGCTCGAACGAGTGGTCGAGCCGCGCGATCTCGTACCAGGTCCCGAGGTAGCGCTCGACCTCGAAGCCGCGCACCGGCTCGACGCCCCCGGGCGACCCGGCGCAGCCGGCCAGCAGGACCACGAAGCAGGACAGGATGAGACTTGCGGTGCGCATGGGGGGTCCCTCAGACGTTGAAGCGGAAGTGCATGACGTCGCCTTCCTGCACGATGTACTCCTTGCCCTCGAGCCTCAGCTTGCCCACCTCCTTCGCGCCGGCCTCGCCCTTGCAGGCCACGAAGTCGTGGTAGGCGATGGTCTCCGCGCGGATGAACCCGCGCTCGAAGTCGGTGTGGATCTCGCCCGCCGCCTGCGGCGCCGTCGAGCCCTTGTGCACCGTCCAGGCGCGCACTTCCTTCGGGCCGACGGTGAAGAAGGTCTGCAGCCCGAGCAGCCTGTACGCCGCGCGGATGACGCGGTTCAGGCCCGGCTCGTCGAGCCCGAGGTCGGCCAGGAACGCCGCCCGGTCGGCCTCCTCGAGCTGGCCGATCTCGGCCTCGATGGCCGCGCAGACCGGCACGACCTCGGCGCCCTCGGCGGCCGCCAGCGCGCGGACGGCGTCGAGGTGCGGGTTGTCGTGGAATCCGTTCTCCAGCACGTTGGCGACGTACATGACCGGCTTGGCGGTCAGCAGCGGCAACTCGCGCAGCTTCTGCCGCTCGAAGTCGTCGAGCGCGAGCGAGCGTACCGGCCGGCCGGCATCGAGGTGGTCGTGCATCCGCCTGAGCGCGTCGCGCCAGCGGATGGCGTCCTTGTCGCCGCCGGCCTTGCAGGCCTTCTCCGCCCGCAGCAGCGCCTTGTCGACCGACTCCATGTCGGCCAGCGCCAGCTCGGTGTTGATGATGCCGATGTCGGCGACCGGGTTCACCTTGCCCGACACGTGCACCACGTCCGGATTCTCGAAGCAGCGCACCACGTGCGCGATGGCGTCCGTCTCGCGGATGTTGGCGAGGAACAGGTTGCCCAGGCCCTCGCCCTTGGACGCGCCGGCCACGAGTCCGGCGATGTCCACGAACTCGACCGTGGTCGGGAGGACCTTCTGCGGCCTGGCGATCGCCGCAAGCACTTCGAGGCGCGGATCCGGCACGGGCACGACGCCGATATTGGGGTCGATGGTGCAGAAGGGGTAGTTCTCCGCCGCGATCTGCGCGCGCGTCAGCGCGTTGAACAGCGTGGACTTGCCCACGTTCGGCAGGCCGACGATTCCGCACCTGATTGCCATCTTTTCCTCGTCCTCGCGGCCGGCTCAGCCGGGATCCCGCCCTTCTTCCGGATCGGCCGGCGCGACCGGTCGCGCGTGCAGCCTGTTCATGACCTTGCCCGCGCCCTCGGCCAGCAGGCGGGGAAACTCGTCGGCGGCGAGGCCGATCGCCTCGAGCATCCGTTCCTCCTCCGCGGCGCTGGCGCGCTTCAACACGTAGCCGATCACCTCGTCACGGTAGGCCGGGCGGCCGATGCCGAAGCGCAGCCTCCAGAAATCCTCGCCGAGGTGCGTGATCGTGTCCTTGAGGCCGTTGTGGCCGCCGGCCCCGCCCCCCCGCTTGAGCCGGACCGTGCCCGGCGGCAGGTCGAGGTCGTCGTGCGCGACGACGATCTCGGATGCAGGGATCTGCAGGTAGTCGCACAGGGCGCGGATCGGGGATCCGCTGCGGTTCATGTACGCCATCGGCTTGAGCAGCCAGACCTCCGTCGCGCCGATGCTGACCCTGCAGGCGTCGCCGCCGTAGCGGCGTTCGGGCTTCAGCCGTCCGCCATGGCGCCGGGCCAGCTCGTCCACGAACCAGAACCCGGCGTTGTGCCGGGTAGCGGCATACTCGGGGCCGGGATTGCCGAGTCCCGCAACCATGCGGATGGGAAGTCCGGGCATGTCGCCTGCCTCGTGGCCCCGGCCGAAACGGCCGGGGCCGCCCGCCGGGCGGCCCCGCCGTCGCGACGCGAGTGCCGCCGCTTACTTCTTCGAATCGGACTTGGCCGGCTTCGCCTCGGCCTTGGCCGGCTTCGCCTCGGCCTTGGCAGGCTTCGCCTCGGCCTTGCCTGCCTCGGCCGCCGGCGCCGCCGCTGCCGCCGCCGGCGTCGCGGCCGCCACCGCGGCCTCCTCGGCCACCGGGGCGACTTCCTCGGCACGCTGCGCGTGGACCGACACCACCGGCGCGTCGTTGCCGTGGATGAGCTCCGGCAGCTCGACGCCCGCGGGCAACTTCAGCTCGGAGAGGTGGATCAGCTGCCCGAGGCCGAGGTTCTGCAGGTCGACCTCGATGTACTCGGGCAGGTCCTTCGGCAGGCACAGCACCTCGATGTCGTTCCTGAGGTGCGACACCACGCCGCCCTGCGTCTTCACGCCCGGAGCGATGGCCTCGTTCAGGAAGTGCAGCGGGATCCGCATGCGGATCTTCTCGTCCTCCAGCACGCGCTGGAAGTCGATGTGCACGACCTGGTTCCTGTAGGGGTGCCGCTGCAGGTCCTTGAGCACCGCGGCCTGCTTCTGGTCGCCGACCTTGAGGCTCAGGATCGTCGAATAGAAACGCTCGTTGTCGAGCATCAGGATCAGCCTGGCGTGGTCGAGCACCAGGGCGCGCGCGTCCTGGTGACCGCCGTAGAGGATCGCCGGGACCTTGCCGGTACGACGCAGGCGGCGGCTCGCACCCTTGCCCTGGTCGTCCCGGAACTCGGCGACGAGTTCAAAAGACGTCTTCATGTTGCACTTACTCCCAAGTCATGGCCCGCCGTCCCGCGACCAGGCAACGGCGTGCCGTCCACACGGCCGCCGGACCCTCCGGCGGCCTGAAACCCTCAATCAACATACAGCGAACTGACTGACTCCTCGTCGCGGATGCGGCGCATGGTCTCGGCCAGCAGCCCTGCGACCGACAGGACGCGGATGCGATCGCAGCCGCGCGCGTCGGCCCGCAACGGGATCGTGTCCGTCACGACCAGCTGGTCCAGCGCCGAGCTGGCGATGCGCTCGACCGCCTTTCCCGACAGCACCGGGTGGGTGATGTAGGCCAGCACCTTCACCGCCCCGTGGTCCTTCAGCGCCTGCGCCGCCAGGCACAGTGTCCCGGCAGTGTCCACGAGGTCGTCCACCAGGATGCAGATCTTCCCGTCCACGTCGCCGATGATGTTCATCACCTGCGCCTCGTTGGGCCGGGGACGCCGCTTGTCGATGATCGCGAGGTCCGCATCGTCGAGCCGGCGTGCCAGCGCCCGGGCACGGACCACGCCGCCGACGTCAGGCGACACGACGATCATGTTGTCGTACTTCTGCTTCCAGGCGTCGCCGAGCAGCACCGGCGACGCGTACACGTTGTCCACCGGAATGTCGAAGAACCCCTGTATCTGGTCCGCGTGCAGGTCCACCGTCAGCACGCGGTCCACGCCGGCTCCCTTGATCATGTTGGCGACCAGCTTCGCGGTGATCGGCACCCGCGTCGCACGCGGCCGGCGGTCCTGCCGCGCGTACCCGAAATAGGGGATCACGGCGGTGACGCGCGCGGCCGAGGCCCGCCGGCAGGCGTCGGCCATGACCAGCAGCTCCATCAGGTGGTCGGCTGCCGGCGGCGAGGTCGGCTGCACCAGGAACACGTCGCGCCCGCGGACGTTCTCCATCAGCTCGACCTGGGTCTCGCCGTCGCTGAAATGACCGACGAACGCCCGCCCGAGCGGCTGCATCAGGTGCCGGGCGATGTCCTGCGCCAGCGCAGGATTCGCATTCCCGGTAAACACCGCCATCGTGGAATGGTCCACGCCGCTCTCCCTTGCGCCCGGCCCTGCCGGACGACGCCGCTCAACTGGCTGGGGTGGAAGGATTCGAACCTTCGCATGGCGGGATCAAAACCCGCTGCCTTACCACTTGGCTACACCCCAGTAACTCCGTCAGCCAAGGTCGGCACGTCCGCGGCCGGCCCGGCCTGCAGCCGCTGGACCAGGGGCGACACCGCCAGCCCCCGGGCCACGAAACCCGCCCACCGCCGCGGCAATCCGACCAGCGCCGCCGCAGCTTCTTCCCGCGTCGAAAACCCGGCGAATACGCACGCCCCGGTACCCGTCAGCCGCGCCGCGCCCCGGCCCCGCAGCCACTCGATGGCCGCGCGCACCTCGGGCTGGCGCGCAGTGACGACCGGTTCGCAGTCGTTTCGTCCGCCTGCCTGCAGGAAACCGCGAATTGTGATCTTCGGGGAATTTCGTGTCAATTCAGGGGCCTGAAATACCTCGGCGGTGCTGACCCCGACCGCGGGGCAGACGACGGCGAACCATCGCGCCGGCAGGTCCACCGGCTCGAGAACCTCGCCCACGCCCTCCGCCCAGGCCGACCGCCCGCGGACGAAGACCGGGACGTCGGCCCCGAGCTCGAGCCCGAGGGCGGCCAGCGCCTCGACATCCAGCCCGGTGCCCCACAGCGCGTTGAGCGCCACGAGGACCGTGGCGGCGTCGGAACTGCCGCCTCCCAGGCCGCCCCCCATGGGTATGTGCTTGTCCAGCCACAGGTTCGCACCGAGGCTCGTGCCGGTGCGCGACTGCAGGAGCCGGGCCGCCCGGACCACCAGGTCGCGCTCCGGCTCGAGGCCGCCCGGCCCGGCGACCCGCGCGATGACCCCGTCCGGGCGGGGCTCGAAGGCCAGGGTGTCGCACAGGTCGAGCAGCTGGAACACGGTCTGCAACTCGTGGTAGCCGTCCGGCCTGCGGCCGGTGACGTGCAGGAACAGGTTCAGCTTGGCGGGGGCCGGCCAGCCACGCGAGATCATGGCCCGAGATCCCAGCGCGTGACCGCCAGCTTCACCCGGGCGCCGTCGCGGGCGATGGTCAGGCGGACGGGCAGCTCGCCCCCGGGCGCCGCGCCGAAACGGCTGAATTCGACCTGCCAGCCGGATTGCCGCAGCAGCTCCGGCCGGCCGTCGGCGCTCCGGGTCTGCTCGTACGGCTCGCCGGGCGCGGGAATGCCGAGCATCCAGTAGCGGAGTGAACGGACGGGCATCTCGGCGCCCAGGCGTTCGGCCAGCAGGCGCTCCGCATCCGCGCCCTCGACCCGCGCGCCGCTGCCATCCTCCAGCCGCAGCCCGGAACCATCGAGGATGGCGCGCAGCGCGCCGACCCCGAGCGGCCCGCTGACGGCCAGGTCGGCGGTCTCACCCGACTGGCGCCAGTCGATGCTGGCCGAGGCGCCGTCGCCGTTCACCGTCACCGCCACGCGCCCGGTCATCCGCCAGTGGTCGAGCGCCAGGAGTTCCTGCTGGCGCAGGTCCCAATCGACCGTGACCGGCGCCGGCGGCACGGTCGCGCACCCGGCCAATGCAAGCGTCGCGATGGACAGCAGGCGGCGCATCGGGCCTCAGCCGGGATGCCGTTCCATCGTGCGCTGCAGGCTGCGATTGTCCGGCGATTCCTCGCGAGCCCGGCGCCACAGGTCGCGCGCCTCGTCGCGCCGTCCCGCAGCCCACAGCACCTCGCCGAGGTGTGCGGCCACTTCCGGATCGCGTGACCGGCCCCAGGCGCGTTCGAGCCATTCGAGCGCCTCCGCGTTGCGCTTCAGGCGGAACAGCGCCCACCCTGCCGAATCCATGATCGCGTAGCTGTCGGGCTTCACCTCGAGTGCCCGGACGATCAGGCCATAGCCCTCCGCCGCCTTGCCGGTGCGGTCGGCCAGCGTGTAGCCCAGCGAATTGAGCGCGGTGGGATCGTCGGGGCGGCGGCGCAGCACCTCGCGCATGACCGCGATCGCCTCCGGCACGCGATCGAGCCGCTCGAGCACGAAGGCCTCGGCGAGGCGCAGATCGTCGTCGTCCGGGTAGTAGCGCGACGCGCGGCGCATCAGCGCGACCGCCTCGTCGCCGCGACCCGCGTCCGCCAGCTGGCTGGCCCGCCCGGCGACCACGTCACGGATGCTCTCCGGCGACTGCTCGATGAAATCAGCGAGCGCGAGTTCCGCGCGCGGGGACGCGCCCAGCGTCTCCATCAGGCGGTAGGCGCGCAACTGCGAGGCGACCGCCCTGGGCCCGGTGACCACGCGCTCGAGGTAGCGCACCGCCAGCTCGGGCTTGCCCTGCTCGTCCGCGATCAGGCCGAGAAAGGCCAGTGCGGTCTCGTTGCCGCGGGAACCCTGTGCCAGCTCGTTGAAGTGGCGCAACGCCGAGTCGTAGTCGCGGCGCGTGAACGCCAGGGTGCCCAGGCCCTCGAGCGCCTCGGTCGCGGCGACCTGGCCGCGCCGCAGGGTCTCGAAGGCCTGGCGCGCGTCTTCGTCGCGGCGCGCGCCGACCAGTAGCCAGGCGTAATTGAGCTGCGAGAGCGGATCGGCGTCGGCGGCCAGCGACGCGGCCAGCGCCAGGCCGTCGTCGGTCTGCCCGGCGGCCAGCAGCGCGCGCACCTCGGCCAGCTCGGCCAGCCGCCAGCCAGGCCTCAACTCGCGGGCGCGCCGCGCCGCTTCGAGCGCGCGCGCGCCGTTTTCCGCCTGCTGCCAGAGCACGCTGCGGGCATGCTGGGCCTCGGCCAGCCCGGGGTCGGCGGCGGCGAGTTGCTCCATCACCAGTGCGGCGCCCGTCTCGTTACGCTCGCCCGCGAGGATGCCGAGCAGGGCCGTGTAACCCTGCGCGCGGTCTTCGTAGGCGCTGTCCAGGATCGTCCGGAACTGCGCGGCAGCGGCGGTATTGCGGTACAGGCGCAGCAGGCTCGTGGCCAGGAAACGGCGCGCCTCCTCTCTCTCCGGCTGCAGGGCCAGCCAGCGGGTGGCGCTGCGCACGGCGTCCTCCAGCTGGAAGTTCTCGAAGGCCGCGCGCGTCGCGCGCTCGGCCACCTCCGGGTCGGACGAAGCGTCCGCGGCGCAGGTCAGGGAGCCGCTGGCGAGCGGCCAGTCGCCCTGGGCGAGGGCGATCCCCGCCACGTGCGCGTGGCCTTCGGCGTCCGCGCGGGCACAGTCCACGGCGGTCGCGGCCGCCGGCGCGAACACGGCCGCGGCCGCGAGCGCGACCTTGAAAAACAGCGATCCGAGGCGCATGCCCGCACTATAGCGCAGCGGCGAGGCGCCCTGTGGGGACCTCGGCTTGTGCTGCCCCCTGTCATCCCGGACAATCCGGCGCGTCATCCGACCGGTATGCCATGTCCATCGTCGTCATCGGCCTGAACCATCGCACCGCGCCCGTGGAGGTCCGGGAACGCGTCGTCTTCGACGCGGACCGCCTGCCCGAGGCGCTGCACAACCTGTGTGCCCGGCCGGGCGTGCAGGAGGGGCTGATCGTCTCGACCTGCAACCGCACCGAGATGTACTGCGTGGTGGACGGCGGCGAACCGGCGCTGCCTGACTGGCTGGCGAGCTTCCACCAGACCGGCCACGACCTGACGGACCACTGCTACGAACTGCACGGTCCTGCCGCCGTCCAGCACGCCTTCGCCGTCGCCTCGGGTCTCGACTCGATGATCCTCGGCGAGCCGCAGATCCTCGGCCAGCTGAAGGACGCCTACCGCGCCGCGCACGATGCAGGCACGGCGGGGCCGTTGCTCAACCGGCTGTTCCAGGCGACCTTCGCCGTCGCCAAGCGGGTCCGGACCGAGACGCGAGTCGGAGCCAGCGCGGTGTCGGTCGCCTCGGCCGCCGTGCAGCTCGCCCGGCGGATCTTCGCGGGTTTCGAGCAGCACACGGCGCTGCTCATCGGCGCGGGCGAGATGATCGAGCTGGCCGGCCGGCACCTGCACGCGCAGGGGCTGAAGCGGATGATCATCGCGAACCGCAGCATCAACCGCGCGCAGGACCTGGCGCTCGAGTTCAAGGCCTCGGCCATCACCCTCGACGCCCTCGACGAGCACCTGCCCGCGGCGGACATCGTCATCAGCTCGACCGCGAGCCCGGTGCCGGTGGTGACGCTTGAGGCCACGCGCAAGGCCATCGCAGCGCGCCGGCGGCGGCCGATGTTCATGCTCGACATCGCGGTGCCGCGCGACATCGAGCCCGGGGTCGCCGAGCTCGAGGACGTCTACCTCTACACCATCGACGACCTGCGCCAGGTCGTGGACGAGAACCTGAAGGCCCGGCAGGAGGAGGCGGCGGAGGCCCGTGGCCTGATCGAGGACGAGGTCGGACGTTTCATATCTGCGCTGCGCACCCTCGACGCCGCGCCGATCATCCGCGACCTGCGCTCGCGGGCCGACGTCACCAAGGCCCAGACGCTCGAGCAGGCGCGTCGCATGCTCGCGGCGGGCAAGCAGGAGGAAGCGCTGGAGTTCCTGGCGAACACCCTGACCAACCGGCTGCTTCACGCGCCGTCGCGCGCCCTGCGGCTGGCCGCCGAACAGGGCGACGCGGCGCTGATCGACGCCGCCCACAAGCTGTACAGCCTGGACCACAACGGCGAGCACTAGGAGGGGTCAGGCCCCGCTCCGTCCCCATAGGGGACGGATCGGGGCCTGACCCCTCTTCCATCATGAAAGACTCCATCCGCAACAAGCTCGAACAGCTCGCCGACCGCTGCGACGAGGTCGGCCGCATGCTGGCCGAGCCCGAGGTGCTCGAGCGCATGGACCGCTTCCGCGAGCTGTCCGTCGAGTACGCGCGGCTGCAGCCGCTGGCCGCCTCGTTCCTCGCATGGCAGGAACTCGAGCGGCAGCTGGCCGCCACGCGGGAGATGGCCCGCGATCCCGATCCCGGCGTGCGCGAGCTGGCTGGGCAGGAAGCCGCGGAGCTGGCCGCCCGCCTCGAGGCCGGGGAGGCCGAGCTGCAGCTCGCCCTGGTGCCGAGCGACCCGCTCGACGAATCGAATGTCTTCCTCGAGATCCGCGCCGCCGCTGGCGGCGACGAGGCGGCGATCTTCGCCGGCGACCTGTTCCGCATGTACGCGCGCTACGCCGAGTCGAAGGGCTGGCAGGTCGAGGTGATGTCCGAGAGTCGCGGCGAGCACGGCGGCTACCGCGAGATCATCTGCCGGGTCATCGGCCGCGGCGCCTACTCGCGCCTCAAGTTCGAGTCGGGCACCCACCGGGTCCAGCGGGTGCCGGCCACCGAGGCGCAGGGGCGCATCCACACCTCGACCTGCACCGTCGCCATCCTGCCCGAGGTCGAAGCGGTCGAGTCGGTCGAGGTCAACCCGGCGGACCTCAGGATCGACACCTATCGCTCCTCGGGCGCGGGCGGTCAGCACGTCAACAAGACCGATTCGGCCGTCCGCATCACCCACCTGCCGAGCGGCCTCGTCGTCGAGTGCCAGGACGAACGCTCGCAGCACAAGAACCGCGCGCGCGCGATGGCACTTCTGCGGGCCCGGCTGCTGGGCGCCGAGCGCGAACGGCAGGCGAAGCACACGGCCGCGACCCGCAAGCTCCAGGTCGGGACCGGCGACCGCTCGGAACGGATCCGCACCTACAATTTCCCGCAGGGCCGCATGACCGACCACCGCATCGAGCTGACGCTCTACAAGCTCGACGACATCGTGGACGGCAACCTCGACGCCGTGATCGAGCCGCTGCTCAGGGAGCACCGGGCGGAACAACTCGCCGAGATCGCCTGAGGCGCGCCCGGCACGCGGCCATGGACACCCGCATCGACGGCCTTCTGCTGCGGGCACGCCGGCGCCTCGAAGGCGCGTCGGAGAGCCCGGCCCTCGACGCCGAGCTGCTGCTCGCGCACACGCTCGGCCTGCCGCGCATGCAGCTGCGCACGCACGGCGAGCGGCAGGTCGCACCGGCGGACGTCGCGCGATTCGAGTCGCTGGTCGGGCGGCGCGCGGCGGGCGAGCCGGTCGCCTACCTGACCGGCCGCCGGGGGTTCTGGACGATTGACGTGGCCGTGGGCCCCGCGGTGCTGGTGCCGCGTCCCGAGACGGAACGGCTGGTCGAGGCTGCGCTCGAGCGCCTGCGGCCCTTGCGGGAGCCGGCCATCCTGGATCTCGGTACCGGCAGCGGTGCCATCGCGCTCGCGCTGGCCTCCGAACTGCCCGGCGCCGAGGTCGTGGCGGTGGAAGCGAGCGCTGCGGCGCTCGGCGTCGCCCGCGCCAATGCTGCCGCGGCCGGGCTCTCCAGCGTGGTCTTCCTGCAGGGCCACTGGTTCGAGCCGGTCGGGAAACGGCGATTCGACTGCATCGTCGCCAACCCGCCCTACCTCGCCGGGTCCGATCCGCACCTGGCCAGCCTCGCCCATGAACCAGAGAGCGCGCTGGTGGCCGGGCCCACCGGCCTCGAGTCGCTCAAGGAGATCATCGGCGGTGCCGGCGACCACCTGCGCGAGGGCGGCTGGCTGCTGCTGGAGCACGGCGCAGCACAGGGCGCGGCCGTGCGCGGCCTGTGCGCGTCGGCGGGCCTCGGGGCGCCACTCACGCTCACGGACCTTGCCGGGCTCGAACGGGTGACGGTGGCCCACCGTGCCGCGCGGCCGTGACCGTGCAGGTAGAATGCGGACTGCTCCCACCCACACCCGGAACTCCATCATGGTCAAGTTCGAAACCTCGCTCGGCGACTTCGTCATTGCGCTCGACCCCTCCAGGGCACCGGTCACCGTCGCCAACTTCCTGCAGTACGTGGACGACGGCCACTTCGACGGCACGGTCTTCCACCGGGTGATTCCCGGCTTCGTGATCCAGGGGGGCGGCATGACCGCCGACATGAGCCAGAAGCCGACGCGCAGGCCGATCGAGAACGAGGCGACCAACGGCCTGAAGAACCTGCGCGGCACCCTGTCGATGGCGCGCACCAACGACGTCAACAGCGCCACCTCGCAGTTCTTCGTCAACCTGGTGGACAACGCCTTCCTTGACCACCAGGGAACGCGCAACTTCGGCTATGCGGTATTTGCCAGGGTGGTCGAGGGCATGGACGTGATCGACGCGATCGCCGCGGTCAAGACCGGGCGCAAGCGCGGGCATGAGGACGTGCCGCTCGAGCCAGTCGTGGTCCACGCCGCGCGCCGCGTCGAGGCCGGCTGACCCCGGCCGGGGAGCGATGGCGCGCCGCCGACGCTCGCTGCCGGCCCGCATGGCGCGGGCGGCCGCCCTGGCGCTGGCGGGAATCGTTGTCGCGAGCATCCTCACGGTGCTGGCGCTGCGCTGGGTCCCGGTGCCGGTCACCGCCTTCATGCTGGCGGACCGGCTGGGCGCCCTGTCGGCCGGCGAGAAGGGATATGAATACACGCACGACTGGG
>Ga0316604_10002355_pt1 | contig 14598 bp, 16 predicted proteins | sample OWC_soil_day20_C_FD_207650 | JGI IMG/M metagenome (GOLD analysis project Ga0316604, IMG submission 207650) | Wetland soil microbial communities from Old Woman Creek delta, Ohio, United States - OWC_soil_day20_CT | ecosystem: Environmental > Terrestrial > Soil > Wetlands | place: USA: Ohio... | reverse complement strand
TCTTCCCCCGCTCACACCAAGGAGATCCACATGTCCAAGCAATCCCTCTGGCATTTTGCCCTCGTTGTCCTTCTCGAAGCCGCCAGTGCGGTGGTCGAGTACCTTCGCAACAAGCTCATGTCGCATATCAACGCTGACAGCAACTTCGCTTATAGCCAGTTCGCCTAGCACCTCGTAGTTACCAGCCGGGCATCCCAGTCCCAGCAATTTCACCTAGCTGTTTCGCCCCATCTAGTCCTCGGCATTCATTGCTTTGAGGCTGTGGGGCGTTTTCGCTTATAGGAGTTATAAATGGCGCATCTCGTAGAAAGCATTGCCTACGTGGGCCAACAGCCCTGGCATGGCTTGGGCAATCCCCTCACCCCCAATCAACCCCTCGAAGTCTGGCAACAACAGGCTGGAATGGACTGGAAAATCCAGGAAACACCTGTACTGTTCAACGTTTCGGACGAAGGCGGTTTGCATGTCAAAGCCAATAGTGATGCCAAGGTACTGTTCCGCTCAGACAACCACGCTCCGCTCTCGGTTGTATCCAAGCGATATCAGGTCGTTCAGCCCCATGACGTGCTGGAGTTCTACCGTGATCTGACTGAGGCTGGAGGCTTCCAACTGGAGACAGCTGGCGTATTGAAGGAAGGCCGGAAACTATGGGCCTTGGCCAAGACAGGCCAGGAGACTGTCCTACGTGGTGGAGACAAAGTTGGTGCGTACCTGCTGCTAGCAACTTCGTGCGACGGCACACTCTGCACAACGGCGCAATTCACATCTGTTCGGGTGGTCTGTAACAACACCCTCCGGCTTGCCGTCGGTGATAGTTCTGGTGCCGTGAAAGTCCCCCATTCGACCAAGTTCGACCCGCAACTGGTCAAGGAAGAATTGTGCCTCGGCCTGTCTGCGTGGGATCGCTTTGTGGTGGATATGAAGCAGCTGGCCAACCGGCCAATCCACAAGTTCGAGGTAATGAATTTCCTGGTCAACGTACTGGGCGATCCTGAACTACCACTCGTTGATCAACCCAACCAGAAGGCACTCCAGAACGTCTATGCCCTCTTCCAAGGCAAAAGCATGGGTGCTGACATGGCTTCAGCCAATGGAACGGCATGGGGCTTGGTCAATGCGGTCACACAGTTTGTCGATCACGAACGCCGAGCCAGAAGCCAAGACCATCGCCTGGATTCAGCCTGGTTTGGTCAAGGTGCAAGTATCAAAGCCAAGGCGTATCAGGAAGCAATGAAACTCGCAGCGTAAGCAGTACCCCCACCCCCAACAAACCCCGGTTGATCTTCGGATCGCCGGGGTTTTCCATTTGTACGGAGGAATCCATGAAACACACAATGCACAACTATTTTGCAGTATTGAACGGCATCAACGTGTCCGATAGGTAACTGTCCAAGGCGTCTCGTTGAGCCAGTTACACCCGGTTCTGGATGCCAAGAACAAGCCGATTGCCTCACCCACAGCATTCGACATCAACACCAGTATTCAGCGCTGCCTGGTTAAGGCGATTGCCCTGCATGGCCTGGGTCTGTACATCTACACTGGAGAGGATCTTCCTGAATCGGCGAAGACCGAAACCCTGAGTACGAGCCAGCAGGAAACCATCAAGACCATGATCGAAGAAGTAGATGGCAACCTTGACCGGCTTCTAGCTTACTTCAAGGTCAAAAGCCTTGGTGAAATCCTGGCGGTTGATTACGACCGTGTTGTTCGGGCACTGCAACGAGGGAGGAAAGCAGCATGAGCACAATCCTTACCTTGGTTCAGGGCACGGACGAGTGGCACCAGCATCGTATGCTCTACCGGAACGCATCCGAAACTGCTGCGCTCATGGGCGTTTCGCCATGGCTGACACCGTACCAACTCTGGGAAATCAAGACTGGCAGGCGGTCACAGGAAGTCAATTTTGCCATGCAGCGAGGCACCGAACTTGAACCGGCAGCACGAGCAGCCTACGAGTTGGCCACAGGCAACATCATGGAACCGCTGGTAATGGTGTCCGATGACTATTCGGCCAGTCTGGACGGGGTTTCACTGGCTGGGGATTTGATCCTAGAAGTGAAGTGCCCGGTGAAAGGACGGGGCAGCGAAACATGGAAGGAAGCTGAGGCCGGCAACATCCAACCGCACTACTACTGGCAGGTTCAACACCAGCTGATGGTCACGGGAGCTGCCAAGGCTGATTTCTACGTGTTCGACGGTGAGGAAGGCATCGTCGTTGAGGTGCTGCCGAACCCGCAGGACATGGAACAGCTACGACTGGCATGGGATGACTTCTGGGTGTTCGTTCAAAGCGACTCCCCGCCCCCACTGAGTCAGTTGGATACTGTGGTTCGTAATGATCATGAATGGCAATTAGCAGCCGAGGATTACATTGCTTACAAACAGGCTGCCGAAGTTGCCGCCAAAGCTGTTGAACAGGCCAAGTTCAAACTAGCTGACTTGGCCCGACATAACAGTGAGCGTGGCTTTGGCGTCGCAGTTTGCAAGTTCTGGAAAGGTAACTCGGGCAAGCAGGAGATCCGGATAACGCTACTCAAGCAGGCCGCTTAATCATGCTCCCAATCCTATTCATGATGGCGGTGATTCCTTGGCTTCTATTGTTCTTGCTAGCAATCTTCATCGGGTTTCTGATGCAGTTGATCCGTGCCCTACTGCTGTAGCGGACCAAGAACTTGAACCTTGCCTAAGGCGGGGTTCTTTTTATTCAGAGCTAGAATGCTTATTTCATGAAAACACATATATAGAGGGTATTGATGGCACGAACATTCGGTGAGATTTCTGGAATTATTGAAGGCCAAGAATTTTCTGATCGTGTCACCCTGGCTGCAGCTGGCATTCACAAGCCGACCCAAGCTGGAATCAGCTACTCCGAGAAGGATGGAGCGGACTCGATAGTTTTATCCGGTGGGTATGCAGATGATGAAGATTTTGGAGATCTTATCGTCTACACAGGCATGGGGGGACGAGACCAAAACACCGGGAAACCGGACTGCCGATGGGAGGACTGTCCAAAGTCGCTAGATGCAGGTTTGAACCAGGTTACCGTCGGTTTGGCGTGGTGGTATCGCAAGTACTCTAGGGAGCAGTCTCTTGGTGATCAGGGACGCTACGAAATTGCCGAGGCCGAGGCTAGGGCTAGCCGAGTGGGGCTATGGGCTGACGATGAGCCGATGGCACCGTGGGAGTGGAGACATGGGAAGAATCGGTAGCAACATGAATACGGTTGAGCGACGGCAAAGGCAACTGGCAGTACTGAATTACGGTCTTCTCTTTGTCATGGTTATTGCGTTGACGGTAACAAATGTCCTGACACTAGTTGATGACTCTTTTCACACCAACGCATACAGGCTAGTTGAGCGTGTAATAAAGAGTTTTTCAGACGGTTCCCTGCTAGCAAACAGCACCACCGAAATACGGAAACGGGATACTGCCGTTGCAACCTCAATATTGGCGCAGGAGAACAACAAGCTTGCCAGGCAGGCGTTAGACCTGACAAATGATGCTGTTGCCATCGCTTCGGAAATGAAAGTACTCAGAGCAGAGAAGGTGGTATTAGCTGCTGCTGCAAAAACCTGGGAAGATAAACACAATGTTATTCAAGACCGAGTTCTAAAGAACCGGGCATCCGTTCAACGCCTAGCAAAATCACTTTCGCAACGCCTAATTCGTAACACTAGCAGGGCCGTAGCAGGGGTTTTTGGCAAATCGCTCCCCTATCTCGGTATTGGTGTAACGCTGACGATGACGAGCCTTGATTTGAACGATGCGTGCGAAACGATCAAGGAATTAAACCAAGTCTCGCAAACGATGGATTTGCCGAGAGAGGATGAAAATACGATCTGTGGAGCAAAAATTCCCAGCAAAACCGCTGTGATCGACGAAATATCTCGCAATTGGAAGACCGCCTATCTTTCAGCATCAGATTTAGCGAGCCAGGCTGGACAAAATATACCTGCTCCGCCGACTACTGATGAGCTGGTTAGCCAAGCCAGCAGCCTTCTACTGGGATTTCGGACTCTAAACCCGATCAGCAGCCGCAAATAGAATACTCCGACACCACATGCCACAAGCTGCCCTAATACACAGCCTAAGCCTGCAACAACTTCTATGGAAGCCTAACTCTCAGACACACTCACCTGAACTAAAGCCAAACTCTTATCTACATCGATATCACCTCTGATTTGAGTCGCGTACTTAGCCTCAAGCCTGCCAAGTAGATCTCGATCCGTCTCGCCGATTAAGACGACTAGTACCTTATTTCGACGAGGGTCCAGACCTTCGATCTGGCCAACCAAGCGGTCGAACTCAGTTTTCTTCTTTAAGTTGACCTTAACACCTGAACACGGACATCTGTTTCCAGGCCTTCCCAACGTCATTGGGAAGCAACCGGCCAGAAGCGGCCAGTGATCAAGCTGCCCGAAAGCCGTCGTATAATGCCGTTGGCACTTTCTCAGCACTTGCAGGGTTAGCAGAATATTTAGCACTGTATATAGAAACAGCATGGCGAAAGAAAACCTAATGAAAAGGACGATTACAGAGATGTCCCGCGCCAATATAGATCTCAAGCAGGGAGCAAACCCTGCAAAATTGCTTTCCACTTCACGTTAGGGCAACAAAACTATAACCATATATAACAGGAAGCAAAGTGGCGAATAAAAATCTCACAAGTGCCAAAAAAGCAAAAAATGATGAGTTCTATACTCAATTTTCAGATATTCAAAAAGAAGTTGAGTCTTATCTTGAGTATGATCCGAATACTTTTAAAGGAAAGGTAGTTTACAGTAACTGCGACGATCCGTTTGAGAGTAACTTCTTTCGCTACTTTGTCTTAAATTTCAAACGTTTAGGATTGAAAAGCATTATCTCTACCAGCTATAAACCTTCACCAGTAGCAAACTCGCAGCTGGGCCTGTTTGGCGACGATAAGACTCTTCCAAAATCAAAAGGGCGACCAAAAGTCACTGCCAATAAATTCATTATCAACGAGGTTGGTGATGTCGACGGAGACGGCTCCTTAACACTTGAAGATATTGCCAAACAGCTTCGAGCTAACAAAAACAATGAATGGGCACCACTTGAAGGTGATGGTGACTTTAGAAGTGATGAGTGCGTTGAATTACTCAAACAATCCGACGTCGTAGTCACAAATCCACCTTTCAGCCTATTTCGTGAGTATATTACTCAGTTGTTTGAGTATGATAAAAAATTTTTAATTATTGGAAACCTGAACGCTATCAAATACACAGAAGTTTTTCCAATGATTAAAAATAATAAAGTTTGGCTTGGAAACAACGCAAGAGTAAATGGTGGTGCGATGTTTTACGAGATTCCAGAAGCTGTTGCAAACCTGGACCAAGTACGTGAAATTAGGACTGACCAAAAAGGTAAGAAAGTGTACATAACAAGGGTTCAGGGCGTTCGTTGGTTTACAAACCTTGACCACGGGCGACTACATCAGAAAATTCCTTTAATGACCGAGGCTGATGTCATTAAATTTTCGACAAATAAGCCATTTGAAAAATACGATAATTACGACGCTATTGATATATCGCTAGTAAAGAATATACCCAGTGATTACAGCGGCATGATGGGCGTACCAATTAGTTACTTAGATAAGCATTCTCCCGAGCAATTTGAAATTATAGATTTATTGAATAGATATACGCTGCTTGATACCCAAAATACTAACGAAGACGTTAGAGCAAGACGTTCACATACCTGTAACGTAAATGGTGTAGCAGTCTACTCAAGAATAGTAATAAAAAAGAAAAACATATGAAAGCAACATTAAAAGATGACATTAGCATAGAGGAAATTTGTGAAGGGTTCGTTTACAACGAGCTCGAAGGAAAAGGCTTGTTCGGCCTCTCTGGCAAATTAACTATTCAGCCCGAATATCAGCGTAATTACATTTATGCTGACGGCAAAAGAGATGTCGCAGTAATCGACTCAATTCTAAAGGGTTACCCTATTGGTTTGATCTATTTCAATCAGACTGGTAAAGAAGGGTTTGAAGTATTGGACGGTCAACAGCGCATTACGAGCATCGGTCGTTTTGTTACTGGAAAATTTGCTGTTAAAGATAAAAACGGACACGAGCAATACTACAGTGGAATGGCAGAGAGTCAGCGTGAACAAATCATGAAGACTAAGTTATTAGTGTATGTGTGCGAAGGTGACGAGCCTGAGATCAAAGATTGGTTTAAGACCATTAACATTGCAGGTGTACCATTAACCGAGCAAGAGATTCTCAACGCAGTATATTCTGGACCTTTCGTCACCCGTGCTCGTGAAGAGTTTAGTAACAGTCAAAATGCCAACATCCAGAAATGGAGCGCGTATATTGCAGGTGACATAAGGCGCCAAGCATATTTGGAAAAAGCTCTAGATTGGGTTTCTGATAGTGCAATCGATAGCTATATGAGTAAACACCGCAATGATAAAAATATTATCGAACTAAAGAAGCATTTTGACACCGTGATCAATTGGGTCTCAACTACATTTACAGACGTCGAGAAAGAAATGAAGGGGCTTGAATGGAACAGACTTTACCAGACCTACCATAAGAACAAATATAGCCCTACGACTGTTTCTGCTTTGGTTCATAAACTATACGCCGATGGTTTTGTAAAAAATCGCAAAGGTATTTTCGAATATGTTTTAGGAGGAGAGGTTGAGGCAAAATTACTTGAAATCCGAGTATTTGATGACTCAACAAAGCGTTCAGTTTATGAAGTTCAAACTGCTGATGCAAAGAAGAAGGCTATCTCGAACTGTCCTCACTGCGCGATTGGTCACGATGTGAATAGAGCTAAGATTTGGACTCTGGCAGATATGGACGCTGACCATGTAGCAGCATGGAGCAAAGGAGGTGCCACTGATGTCAAAAATTGCCAGATGTTATGCAGGACTCACAATCGTGCTAAAGGAAATCGGTGAAGTCATCGCAGCTTTCGAGTACGACCTTACGGAGCTTTCAAAATCCGTTGAGGCAAAGCAGCGGGTACAAAAAGGTGCGCTCTAACCCTGCGGTCGACCTCGCTCCGCGATAGAGCCGCACAGCACCGTTCACCTCCACGTTCTGAATGGCCGCTTTCCAAATCGTGATACGTCAGCTTAGGGTCGTCTGCGGCTATTTAAGCTGTTCCTGAAACGAAGTAAGCAAGCCAGTCTCGATGAGATTGCGTTGCTCATCATAGCGAATCCGCGCACATCAAGGACTTCGCCAACTGAATGAATGGCTGTATATTTATACAGCAATGATCGTGACCGTCACTCGCCTTCGCAACGTAGGAGTTCGCCTGAAACAGAGCGAACTCGATGCTGCACCGGCCATTCGAGGCGATCTGACTCTGGAAGACTGGCCGGCTAACAACAAATTCCATCGCCCAATCCAGGTAGCCCGTCTGCGCCATGAAGAGCAGCAGAGACTGCACCCAGCCCTGCTCCCCCCACTATTTGATGCCAAAGTTGTGCGCATCACCCGAACCCAGTTATTCATCGCCGGGCTAGAAATCCACGTGGATGGAGAGCTACAACAGGAAGTAGCTCAAACTTGGATGGCGGCATTCTCCTACCACCTATCCTTCTGAATTTCTCTATCTATATAGAAGGAAATGCTCACAGCAATTTAGCCCCTATTTTCAATCGAAATGCGCTTGAACTCGCCCACGAATTTTCAAAACTCGTGGGCAAACCATATCTCAGTTAAGCACAAGTTCCGGTTTGATGTGTTTATAGGAATCGCACCTTGCACTAGCTGACTCGACGCTAGTGCTCTGCCAATCCACGACTTGACCCAACGCACAGGCATTCTGGTCGAAAAAAACGCACTGCTCGCAGACCTGGCGGGGCATCATCGGAACATGGCCGGGACAATCTTCTGGCGAATACATCGGCTGAATCATGGATACCGTCTGCCCAGCCGGCAGTGCTTTGAGCCTGACCACTTGTCGTCGCAGCGTCAGAAGCATCTCGGGGAAATTCAGCTTCCTAGACACGATTGGCTGCGTAACGTCTTTCACCATACGGCCACGCTGCTCCCTCTTGCCATAGACCACACTGAGCGGCTCAAGAAGCTCCGCCAGAAATTCCAGCCCCTCTTCAGCAAGCTTGGCACGGGCATTATCTCCACCACTCTGCCTCACTGCTTCCCGCTTTGTCTTGATTCGGTCGAACTTGCGGCTCAATGCGACGAACTCTTCCTCACCTCGCACCAATGCCAAGAACGCATCTCGTAACTGCGTGTTACGCGTCAGGCTGGCCGACAAGTCTTCGATACTTACCCGCCCTTCCCTGAGCGCCCAGAGCTTTTCAACGAGAACTATCAGCTTTTCAGTCTTCTCTGCGGCTACCCTACCCCATTTAGCGAAGCTGTTTCGATCGTACTGCCCAGACAGCCAAGGTAACTCTTCACCTAACAGGCACAAGAGTCGCCGAATGCTGACTCTCTCCGCCGCAACGGGGTCAGCCAAGTCCAACATGGACATGACGATGCCCGATTCCTCGTTGTCGAAGTCCCGCTGTACCCGCTGCTCGGCGGCTTTCCAATTCATCCGTTGCTCGGCATACAAACGCTCCAAGCGAACAACGCCCAGCAAGGTGTCGCAACGCTGTGCTGCTGCCCTTTCTGCGATCGCCTGACGGTAGGTATTCCTGCCATCCTTACGTGCTGCCTTGATGACCTTTTCGGCGTCCTTGTCCACTTCGGGCTGCGCCTCGTCGGTGACTATGGTGAAGTTTTGAATTGCATCATGCCGAACCAGAACGCTCAAAGCGGTTGCACTATTGCGCTCGGCTTCTCGCAGCAGGTTGTAGGTGATACGGTCGAGTTGGAAGTGGGATTCCAGCACTCCGCTCAGCGTGGCTTCTTCTTGCAGTCGCTCGGCAACCTCGTCCTTCAGCTTGTCGCCAGCCGGAACGTCAAAATCGGCATCAGCGTCAACGTTTCCAAAAATCCGGACTGAACATTGTTGGGAGCCACGATTGGCACGGTTCACGGCCTGGATGATCTGGCTCGTGTCGGCAGGCACCTTGTCAAAGCGTGCCCAGAGAATTTCCGGCTCCTGCTCGAAATTGAGGCCCAGTCCGAAGAGAGGGCTGGAGATGAGAATCGGCAGCCGGCTGACCCGGGCCGCTTCGATTTCCTGGGGGGTACATTCCGGGCGGGAGACAACCATGGCCACCTCGGTCAAACCATACTGTTCAAGCAGGATGCGATACATCTCCATCTTGGAGACATCGAGGAGCATGACAAAGCGCGGAATCGCCTCGCCAGCCGCCTTTTTTCGGCAAAATTCCTCAAAAAGCAGAACCAGTTCGGAGTCAAAGTATTTGGTTGGCAGAATACTCAGTGGGTTGCGCTTCTCTGGGGCAAATTCGTAGCAGCAATAGTTTTCTGCGTTAATACCGCCAAGGGCTTGCTTGGCAATCTCGGCTATGGCCTGGCGCTGCACATCGGTAACGGTACCGGTCAGCAGGAGCGATTGTCGAGCCTTCGAAAGCGCACCTTCGAGCCAAGCTAACGAGGTGGGCTTTTTCATGTAAAAGTCCAGTGCTTGGTGGATCTCGTCGAGGATCAGCACATGTGCCTTACCCAAGTCGTAGGTTTCCTTGAGTAAGCGCGGCAACGAATTGTTGGTCGTCACCACCACGCCGGACTGCGGGAAATTTAGCCCCCAGGTGTCGCCGTAATAACTGGGCTCCATTCCAGCCGCTCTCAGGCTGTCACCCATTTGTCGGACCAAGGCAATGGTTGGCGCAGCATAGAACACCATTCGTTGCGCTGCGATCTGGCTTCGGGTCCATTCGACCGCTGCAGTGGTCTTGCCCGAGCCCGTCGGCGCCAAGATGAGCGAAACCTTCGCCGCGGCGAAACTATCAACCGCCGGCAGAAAGCCTTCGACAAGATCGCAATTGTCGTGGGGAATCTCTGAGAACCAGCCGAGCACATCTCGAACATACTCATGAGCGCCCAGGGATAATTCCCGGAGGGGCAGCGAAGCACCATCACCATGGCGACGTCCGATCTGTGGCTGGACTTTAGCGACAAACCAGGAGCCTCGGGAGCCCTCGTCCTCAAAGTACAGCGTCAGAATGTTCCCATCGTTGCTCAAACAGCCCTCGGCGAAGGCTCGTCCGCCCCGCACGCTGTGCCCGGCTGGAGAAACGCTGTATCGAGACGTTGCCATCCGACCACCGACCTGTGTTTGGAGGACACGGGTGACGTAGCCGTGTTCTAGCTTGTAGGCGTCTACGAGGTGCTTGCGCTGGCGATCATTGAGACGGACGATATCGTCCTCAATCGCGGGAAGAGCAACGCTATCCTGACGCTTCCGAATAAGGCCCTGGCGTGCGTTGGGAGCGACTAAGCAACGAACTCCGGGTTCGATAGTTGGCGCCGCAATGAAATGCGGCTGAACTTCACTGCGGATTGGTGCGGGGTCGATACCATAGGTCAGCATCACCACGCCCCCCCTGTTCTCACCAATCTCGTAGAAGCCCGTATCCATGCAGTGCTTTCCTAGCCACGCAGTAAGCTTTTTACCCTGAATGGGTGTCTCGAACCAGAAAAACAGGTGAGCGTTAAAACCCTGCTTCAGGGGTTGGCCCCATTCGTTCAACATGCCGGCACTGGCGCTGTATTGGTAGAAGTAGGAAACGTTGTGAAAGGCTACCGGCAGCTTCTCGACGATCCAGGTCAAGGCCTCCCCTGCGAGCGGGTCCATGCCGTCCGGAAGAGCGACATCATCGAAGTCGAGCATAGCCCAACAGCACCCCTCGACCGGCTCCTGAAAGTTTTCCTTCCGACGAAGCACCGGCCGCCCGTCGTCTTGCAGGGGAGCACCACGAATGAGGATGTGCTGGGCGGTAGCGCTATAACGCTCGATGCACGCAGCAAGGTCGTCTATGCCAGATACCGGAATACGCTCAGCTCGGAACTTGAAGGCATCTTGATAGGCTTTTTTGGATAAGTGGCCTTCGTCATCGATCAAGAAACGTTTGTTGACTGGATAGTCCAGCGAGGTAAGAACCGTTACCGTTTCAGCTTCACTGCGGCTGGTGGTTTGACTGCTTTCAGTCAGAGTTTGGCGAACGAGAGAATAAGCCGCTGCAAGGCTCGCCCCCTCGTGTGGGAGGTTAAAATACATTTGTAATGCAATGCTTTCTAGTTCTTATGAGCCCGGTCGAATTAGCCGTTCGCCGGGCTTTTTACTGCATGTGTTCGGCCGCTTGGCCACGAACTTGGCAAGGCGAACTCCCCGCTTCCATCCGTTTCCCTATTGCCGTTTCCGGCCCCAAGGGGACGTGGGGTTCAGTGACATGTTCTTGTCACCCTTCATCTGATCTTAAGCTCCGATTTCGGGACCGATGCCCGAATCGACAATTTCGATGAAAATATTTCTTGTCGCCACGCTCGTAGCCATTTCGAATCGTAGGGTTCGGATAGTTGGCAGGGTTTTCGCAGTCGGTCCACACAGTTACGCCAGGAACCTCCGGTCAATCTGGCAAGCGAGAAAAGCCGGCAAAACCATTCCAACTATCCGAACCCCACCATGCGGTGCTCCGTCTAGGGGGCAACAACGCTGGTGAGGCCGTAGCACTTCGTGAATTACTCGCCGCTTACCTCCTCAGCCGTCACACCGGCAGATACGAAGCTGGCGATGGCGCTCTCAAGCGGCTCGACCAGCCAGAGATCCTGACCCGAATGGCGCTTGTCGTATCCCATACGCCGCAACGCACGATCGAAGGCAGTCGTGCTGTACGAATCGCCCCGGACACCCCGATCACGCCCCCAGGCAATGAAGGCATTGCGCAGTTGTGTGCCGGTGTAGCCACTGCGATCAGCAGACGGACGCAGGCACTGCTCGGCGAACTCACGAATCGGGTCTGCCTCGGTCCGATACTGCTCGATGGCGTCGAACGACGACGGCGGAATTGAGAACCGCGTCTCACGATGGAGGCCCTTCAGCCCTTCAATGGCCCACACCAGAATACCCGGCAGTTCGGCAATCACCCCCCCGCGACAGGTTGGGATTAACCTGTTCGCCCCGATACTGGCGATTGAACGTGACAATAGCGATACGACGGAAATAGCCGTCGGTCAGATCAGCCGTCTTCGGTAACGTGTTCATCGCTGCCATGAAGCGGACGGTAGTCTTGAAGGTCTTGCTGTCCTGATCGACCCCACGCGCCTCAACCGCCTCCACCCCCACTGCAAAGTGAGTGGGCCGGCGCACGTGTGAATGCGCAGGCAAAAGTACTATAGGAGCCGGATCGGATACTTCAAGGGCGTTGAAGAAGTTTATTTGCGGAGAGAGGTCTGTTCCCGGCTATCCATCCATGCCTCGACCTCACTCCGTTTCCATCGGACGGTTCGTGTTCCCGAAGTGATGGATGCGGGGAAATTACCTGCTTTCATGTAATTTCTGACGGTATTCTGGGACAAGCCGACAAGCACACTGACCTCGCTGAGTGTCAGCAATGCCGCATGTGGACTGGGCTCCGCTTTGCCACGTCGAGGCTTGGCCGATGCCGGTGTATCAGGCACGGATGCTTCGACAGTTGCTTTGACGGCAGCTTCTTCGACTGGCGACGGAAGCCGTTCATTCTTCTGCCGCTTACCGCCCTGAAGAACCGACAAGTCTTCATTCTTGACCACCAGGCAGCAGTCCTTCAGAAGAAGTGGGCTATCACCTTGATTGCTGACCACAGCAACGTCACCATCTGCTAGACCATCCGGCAAGAATGTGTCGATCTCTGCAGAATCTGGGTAATTGATAAAATTTTCCAGATACAGCGGCGCCACCCGTAGCAGCAATTTGACCATCAAGACGCCGCCAACCTCCCCTGCCATGCAGTGATAATCAGTGGCGTCAGCGGAATGTGTCACCGACTTTACGTACTGCATCTGAAATCGCCACGAGGGATGCGGTACGACATAGACGGGGAGCTTTCCGGCCGCTCCCTGTCGTAAGAGATCACCAAGCTGGTGCCCTGTAATCCGGCTGATGTCTTCCAGTTTCGTGTAATTCACAGCGAATCTACCTATGCAGCCTCTGAGATCGTTAGATTAGCAACACCTTTCTTGATCCGATCCAACTCATCGGCATACCATTGCATCAGCTTTGTTCGCTCAGGCAGGTAGGTGGTCCGGTCATAAGCCCCTACCACAGCATTCTTCTTGCCATGCGCTAATGCTGCCTCCAAGACCGCCTCAGGCCACAGCAGAGACTCGCCTGCATGTGTCCGAAACACCGCACGAAATCCGTGCGCGGTGACCTCGTTATGACAAACGGTACGGCGAATCGCTTGCAGGATCGCCATATCGCTGACAACTTCCTTCTTCGAGCCACGCTGACTGGGAAACAAATAGTCCTTGTGGCCAGTGACCAGCTTGAGTTCTTTGAGCATCCGTACAGCCTGCTTGGGTAATGGCACCTTGTGCTCTTGGCGCAACTTCATTCGCTCAGCAGGGATTGTCCACATCGCCGTATCCAGGTTGAACTCGGACCATTTGGCTTGTCTTACCTCACCGGGGCGACACGCCGTCCAAATGAGCAAGCGAATGCAACAAGCAGTTGCGAATTCGCCATAGAAACCGTCAAGCCGGTGCAAAAAACCTGGCATTTCTTCCCAAGCCAACGCCATCATACTTTCGCCTCGATGCTTGGCAAATACGTTTCGCCGCAATGTGGTGGCCGGATTGTCGCCGACGAAGCGATTATCCGACTTCGCCAAATCAAAAATTTCGCCGACTACCTGAAGAACAAACCCCAGCATGTTCAGGCTTCCCCGTGCTTCAATCCGCTTCAGTTCCCCCTTGAGCAAGGCAGGCGTAATTTGTCCGATGGGAATCGGCCCCAACGAAGGGAAAAGATTGGCTCTAAGCGCCCCCTCAATTTTCTTGTGATAGCTGGCGGAAATGCCGTTGCGCCGCTTCAGCGCCAATAACTCATCGGCAACATTCTGGAAGGTATTTGCGGATTCGTCTTGCTGCTGCAATTTACGCAAGCGTCGCTCTAGACCTAGATCAACCCCATCCTTCGCTTTCTTCCGATAATCGGCAGCCCGTTCTCTGGCCTCGGCCAAGGTCATTTGTGGATAGGCCCCAAGGTTATAGGTGGTTTCCTTTTTGTCCACCGTCTTGCGGAATTGCCAAGTCTTGCTCCCATTTCCTTCGATGAGCAAGCGGAGATTGCCGCCGTCAGAGAGAACTAGGGCCTTCCCTGAGGGATCGGGCTTCGTCTGACGAATCTGAACATCCGTGAGCTTGTGAATGGCCCTGGCCATGAGCATCTCCAGTCATAAACGGGTAGAAGAAAAACGAGTAGATCAATCGCTACCCGTATTTCTACCCGCTTTACTCGTGGATTTCAATGCACCCCGTTGGCCCTCTTTGGACAAAAAAAGGCCAAAACCCTTGAATATCAAGAAGTTTTGGCCTTTATTGTGCCTTGTTGGCGTATTCGTTGGTGGTGATGGGCAGAATCGAACTGCCGACCTATGGGTTATGAATCCATCGCTCTAACCGACTGAGCTACATCACCACGCTTGAGGGCGCGGATTATAGGGTGGCTCTGATTGGCGGTCAACGAA
>Ga0316604_10002351_pt1 | contig 14606 bp, 14 predicted proteins | sample OWC_soil_day20_C_FD_207650 | JGI IMG/M metagenome (GOLD analysis project Ga0316604, IMG submission 207650) | Wetland soil microbial communities from Old Woman Creek delta, Ohio, United States - OWC_soil_day20_CT | ecosystem: Environmental > Terrestrial > Soil > Wetlands | place: USA: Ohio... | reverse complement strand
GGATGCTGCCATCATCAGCGGAACGTAGACGCAGTCAATGGTGATACCGGGATTCGTGATAAATCCCTTAAAGGAAGGAGACACATCCCTCATCCTCATGGCGTCTTTGATATAGCGCCAATCTTCCCCAATCGTGGGGATATACCGCAGCATGACCGCTAAAGGAATAATCAGCTTTTTAGGCGCATGGATGTGATTCATGGCTGATAGGAATTCGCTGACCTTCGTTGTGGAAATGACAATGCCGGACAGCATTCCACATGGGAACACTTTGTGAAAGAGGCCCAGGAATGCAACAAACATATTCCTTAAAGTTCCGGTCATGCTGTTCATTGCCCAGACAGTAAAAAGATAAACCATTGCATAGAAAACCATGCCCTTCAGCGCATATCTCCATTTCCCGCAAAGTATTCCCAGGATTCCGATGCCTGCAACAAGCAAAAATTCATATTGAAGTGAGGGAGCGGCCATGGCGGAAAGGACGCAAAGCAGGAGGAGTAAAATTTTAGTTCGGGGATCAAGCCAGAGTGGGAGGATTTGATTTTGACCCATCATACAGTAATCCCCGCTTTTTCAAATTGTTTTCTCAGCATATTGCCGCCGACCCAAGCACTGAATGCGGCGACAAAAAGCGTTCCGACAATCATTACGACCGGCAGCCAGGAGGGTGAGGCTGTGTGCATGGCATCGATATAGGACTGCTCTGTGCCGTTTTTGAGCATGGCACCAGCCCACCCTTGGGGATCTATAAAGAATATGAGATAGGTGAATATTCCACCGAGAGATATTAGCATATAGGATAGCATATTGAGCTTCTTGCATTTATAATGCCCCAGACCGGCTGTCATGTCGGCAATAATACCCATGCCGATGTAGCCGAGAGAAAAGGCCCAATGCATTCCCGTCACAAACCACACGATACCCATAATGACGCCGAGGATGGTGATGCTCCACCGTTTATGTACCTTGGCGACCAGAAGCAGATAAATTGGTCCGCACAAAAGCGCGCTGCCCATTGGCATATAAAATGTCAGGACGGGATTGACGGCAAAGAAAACGCCGCCAAACATGGTAAAAATAAAAAATATTGCGCTGAAAATACCCGTGGTTACAAGATCCTTTACTGTTAATCCATTGCATTCCAGCTTTGGTTGGTTGTTCATCAGTTGATTTCCTCCCTGTTTTGCACCCGGACAGGTCGCCTTGACGGGACAATTCGGGCGTGCTATAATGTGGGTTAGTTTATTCTAACTACAATGCGGATTATAGCGGCAGAAATACTTACAGTCAATCGAACAGACTGACATTCGTCCGTTTTGAATATTATTCCGTCTGATCGTGATAAGGAGGTGGAGCCCCTTTGGAAGACATTATAGAAGATGTTTATTCGCCGATTCTGGCAAAGCACGGCTTTATACCCGAGCTGGGCAACAGCCGTTTCGGGCCGACCGGATTATGCTGGAAACTGTCTGCAAGTATCGGGGAAGGATATTACTGGGTCTATGGGCAAAAGGATTTATTCGATATCAAAATCCATGACTTTTATTTCCATGAGGATTCATTTCTGGAATTTAATCTTCCGGAGTGCCTGAGCATTACGCAATACGAGTCAGTATCAGGAGAAGAGCTGACTCCTTATCGCAGACTTGCTGCTGGAAGTATTAAAAGCTTTATCGGTGGATGTGAGACATATAAAGTTTTAATACATAAAAAAATTCCCGTTCGTTCCATCGGCATTGAAATTATGCCCGCTTACTATGAGGATCATCTGAAAAAACGCTATCCGGGAGAGAATACCAATCCCCACGATGCGTTTCTTTCCCTGGACGAGACAACTGATTTCCCAGAGATGGTCAGGCTGTTATCTCAGGTAAAAACTTATCGGGGTGATGGTTTTACTTCCAAATTGTTTTATGAGGCCAAGGTTGCCGAGGCGGTGGCACTGGTGCTTGAACGGCGAAAAAAGAACCTGATGAGATCTGATTCAAGGCTCCCCTTTCGGGATGCACAACAGATGGAAACAGTAACGGCTTATATCAATGATCATTTCGCTCTTGAGCTTCCCCTGGAGAGCCTGTCTAAAATCGCCTGCATGGGAACAACAAAATTCAAGATCTGCTTTAAGCTTTATCATGATTGTACGGTCACAGAATATATACAGCAGCGGCGCATGAGTCAGGCGGAGCAACTGCTGTCTGACACAGACCTGACCATCGGGCAGGTTGCACAGACTGTTGGCTATTCCAATGCAGGACGGTTTGCCCAGCTGTTCCATAAAAACACAGGTCTGCTGCCAGGGGAGTTCAGAAAAAGATTTTTAGAACAAAGATAAAAAAATCAGGAGTATTTTTCAGTTTAAAGAAGATACTCCTGTTTTTTATGCCCTCATTATTCTTATTATTTCTTTTTGCGATCAGATAACTTATGATAGTGATACAGGAGGAATCAGTCATGGAACGAAAATTAAAGTCTTCAATTGTAACAGTACAGAAACTGCATCAGGCGATGATTCGACTATTGAAAGATCAGGAGTATGAAAAAATCTCAGTGGCAGGTATAGCTAAAGAAGCAGATTTAAATCGGACCACTTTCTATCTATTCTATAGTTCTAAGGAAGAATTGATTTATGACATCTGCGATACTTTTTTAGATGAATATATTGAAATTTTTATGGATTCGTTAGATAAAAATGGAAAAGAGGAGGAAGTAAAGGGGTGTCAGAAAGCGTTCGAAAACCTAAGTAAACATGAGAAAGTGATAAAAGCATTATGGAATATTCAGGAGGAAAAGTTTAATCCTTATAAAATTATGGAGAAATCTGTCGCTAAGACAGTTTATCATTTTTTGGAAAAAGAGAATATTCAAATGAAAAATGGTGGTCAGACAAACTTTTTTGCAGATTTATACGCAGCAAATGTAATGGCAACAGTAAAATGGTGGATCTATAATTATCAGGATTTCACGATTAGTTACGTATATGGAGTAATCAAAGACTGCCAGGAGAAAGGTTTATTTTCTTTACTTGAAAATAAGAAATCTTAAAGGTCGACACATTTTGTGATTCTGTCTTTTGGGTTGTGTTTATGCTTGTTAAAATAATAATAATCAATACCAAAGGAGGATATTACAGATGGGAAACAGAGTTTGCGACGTATTAGGAATTGAAAAGCCGGTCATTCAGGGACCAATGGCATGGATTTCAACAGCGCCACTAGTTGCGGCTGTATCGAATGCAGGAGGACTTGGAGTATTAGGTGTCGGATTTGCGCCAGATGAGTTTTTGATTTCACAGGTTGAGGAAACAAAGAAACTGACGAATAAACCATTTGGAATTAATACAGTTATGATTCCTGAAAATCTGGATCGTCTGACCGGACATATTAAAAATCTAAAGCCACCTGTAGTTTATGCAGATACATTAATTGGACTGGATGTGGATCTTTGTAAGAAATATTTTTCACAATGGCATGAAGCCGGATGCAAGATTATTGTAAAGGCTTCTGATATAGCAGATGCAGTGAATGCAGAAGAGGGTGGAGCCGATCTTGTAATCGTAAAAGGCTGGGAAGGCGGCGGTCACACGACTGTTGAAGCAACAACTGTACTTGTTCCTCAGGCAGCGGATAAACTTTCTATTCCGGTTGTAGCTTCTGGTGGAATTGCTGATGGCCGCGGGATGGCAGCAGTAATTGCTCTTGGTGCAGAGGGAATTGAAATGGGAACTGTTTTTATGGCATCAAAGGAAACAACCGTACATCCTAATGTAAAAAGGAGTGTGATAGAAGCCGGAGACATGTCAACAGTAATTACAGGATATTCCACCGGAGAGCCCTGCAGACAGTTTAAAAATGCACTCTCTGATGAGATGGAAAAGATCGAGGCTGAGAATACAAAAGTTGCAGCGGCAGAAATACTTCGCCCCGTTGCTGAAAGTTCTCTTAAGAGAGCAATGGCTGAGGGTGATATGGAACATGGAGCAGTTATGGCTGGACAAATTGCGCCACTTATCACAGAAGAAAAAGCAGTTATTGATATTATCGATGATACAATCGCAGGTGCAAAGGCTTGTTTTGCTGAGATCACAAAGTTTGAATTTCAATAATCCGATGGAGGATTAATTATGATACAAAAAATATTTAAAGATTGGGATGGAAACGATATACCTGTAATTTATGATTAATAACCGCCTGTAGAGGAAGCGTTTTACAGAAAGAACATATGGAAAAGGCTATGCTGTACTGAACCCGGACACAAGAGAAATTGGCAACTCTGAAGGGGATTTCTGTTATTCAAAGCATCAAACATGAAAGGGGAACGGGGAATTTTTATTTACTCTTGTAGGAATCTAAAAACTGTAGTACAATAAAAAGAACATACATTCGATAAAGATGAAGGGTATTATAATATCTCGTATAATGGGCTTATGATTAAGAGACATTTAATAAATATGATTGGAGTGTGAAAATGGAATTTAAACAAGTAATTGATAAAAGAAGAACTATTCGAGAATTTTCAGATGAAATAATCCCCGATGATATTATAATTAAAGCTCTTAATGATGGGCTTAAGGCACCGAGTTATAATCATTTGAGGCAATGGGATTTTATTATGGTGAGAGATGCCAAGTTAAGATTAGCCTTAACTCAGACAGAAGAAATGATTGAAGAGTTGTCAGCAGATTTGATACAGGCATTTACCGGCTATGATAGTTTAGCAAAAAAAATGTATCTGGATGCTATTCCAAAACAGAAACGGATGATTTTAACTTCTCCTGAACTATTGGTAGTAGTTTACAAGCCGAAGACCCATGTGAAGAATAGTAATAGAGTCTATGATTTGAATTGTTTCGCGTCAGTATGGTGCTGTATAGAGAATATATTATTAGGTTTAGCTGAGCATGATGTTCTGGGTGTAACATTCATTCCGAAGAATACTGATAAAGTAAAAGACATACTGGCTGTGCCGAATGAATTAGAAGTGGCAGCAATAATTCCGTTCGGTTATGAAGCTAAGGATAGCAAAATTATAGAGCAAAAAGAGATTGATTTGAATGCAAAAATACATATCAATAGATGGTAAAAGACATTGACTGTTGCAGTGTATACAGAGGTAGTAAGGGGAAATTATGGAACGATCGCCGCGTTGTCTACTATACTGACTGCACTGACCGTTATATCTTTACTGGTATTTAATAATTAATAAAGGAAAAGATTTAAGCTTATAGAACATGATCCCCTCCAAATTTGTAAAGTTTGGAGGGGTGATTTATTTTGGATAATAATTATTTGATTGAATCATTTTACAATATGTCTTAAAATAAAGTATAATACGAAAGGCACGCAACTTGATTTTAATACGTTAATAGGGGATCACCAGCAGATATGACACCCTAAAAGAGGAGGATTGCATACACAGGAATATTGCGGCATAAATACTATTGATAACAAAAATTAACTTAAGGGGGATTTTATAATGTATAGAAAAAGTGCTGTTTTTAGCTTTGTTTTTATTTGCTTTGTTATGGTTTCAGGCTGTCAAAGAAGGGCTGTTACAGACGTTACAATAAGTACAAATGAATATGCTTCTTCCAATAATAATGTAGAAACAAAGAATCAGGCTTCACTAGATTCTGGTACTAATAACTTGGATATTGAAAAAGTGGAATCAGTTATAGAAGATAATATAAATAGCGTTTTTGAAGGGAGTATAGGGAATCAAAATATATGTATGGCAATTTATAGAGATGGCAAACAACTATCCGCTTCTTATATCACACAAAATGATGATGATGGGGAAATTCAATTGCATGGAACAATACAACCGGATAATGCTTCTTTTATTTTGCAAAGTGAAAATAATAATATAATCTTTAGAGGGGCAATTAAACCTGATACGAAGGATGGCGAGATATTAGATGGAACCTGTACAAATGTTGAGGAATCCCATTTTTCCCTTATACTTACGCATGCAATAGGCAATACATATGAAACGCGCTATTCCATAACTGGTTCTAATACAGATGACATAGAAGGCTTTTCAAAAAAAATCAAAGAATACATTATTATTAATAATAAGCAAGGCTTTGCAGATCTTATTAATTATCCCATTTATGTAAAAATTGACGATAAAAAAATCAAAATTAATAATGCAGAGGAATTTGAAAAAAATTATGATAATATAATAAACTCTGATTTTAAAGAGGCACTATCAAAATCATATACAAAATATTTAAATAGCAACTCTACAGGGATTATGCTGGCAAATGGGAGAATTTGGATAAACTATATAAATGAAAAAGAAGGATTACGCATTTTTGCAATTAATAATTAAATTCACAGGAGTGCAAATAGAAAGAAGAACGAATAAAAATATCCTTATTTGTTCTTCTTTTTATTTTGCAAATTACTTGTAACCATAGTTTACAAAATAATATTTTATTTCTTTCTATAGTGTATAATCGAAATAAATATAAAAGCCGGCTATATCTTTATTAGGTTATATATTAATTAAAGTCTAAGGATTTTAAGGAGGAAAAAAAATGAATGTTAGTTCTTCAGGAAAAACTTTTATTAAGGAGCATGAATGTATTGGTGGAAAACCTGACTTAACAGTATATGAGGATGTGGCTGGATACCCAACAGTTGGTTATGGTCATAAAGTTACATCGGCTGATAAATTAGAGTTGGGAGATAAAATCACGAAAAAGAGAGCTGATAGTCTTTTTACGTCAGATATAAGTTCTTTTGAAGAGGCTGCAAATACTCTGCCAAAGTTATCTAAAATGAATCAGGATCAGTTTGATGCAGTTATATCTTTGATATTCAATGTGGGTAAGGACCCGGTTCAAGTGACGACTAATGATTTGTATGTAGCATTGAATGACAATAATACATATAAAAAACCCATATCATCATCCTGCAAGAAAGCTGTTGTAAAAGGCTTTACCTATACTAAAGCAGGGGGAAAAAGGCTGCAAGCATTGGTAGACAGAAGAAACGATGAATTAAACCTGTTTTTAGGCACTGATTCAGTGGTGTATATTACAATGACGTCATAAGCAACTGCATAAAGTTGACAAAAGGGGCATGTTCATGCCCCTTTTTATAATATGAAGTAAAAAAGATATTGATAGTTGCAGCATGTGCAGAAGTTATCTTTACTGGTATAGGACTTACGTTTGTAAATGTGTCAATATTCCAAAATGGAGTGTTACTTGACAACAATATAAACGGTTCTATAATACAAGGATAGGCAAGAATAATTCTGACAGGGGATGAGATACCCGAACTTCATTTGCGTCCTGTAGTCAATGGAAAGAATTATAAAATTGGATTTAAGCAATTATGTACCTTTGATAAAATGCAGCCATATTATCATCAATTATAGAAGGAGAACAAATTATGAACCAGAGAGAACGGATGTTGGCAGGATTACCATACAAAGCGTGGTTAGATGGATTAGGAGAAGAAAGATTAGCATGTAAGCAGAAAATTTATGATTTTAATAATCTTTCACCGAATCTGAATGAATCTGTCCCCCTCCTGTTAAAATATATTTTAGGTAAAACAGGTGAAAATATTTGGATTGAAGCCCCTTTTCATTGTGATTACGGCTGGAATATAGAAGTAGGAGAGAACTTCTTTGCAAATTATAATCTTACGGTTCTGGATGTGGCAAAAGTTACAATAGGAAAAAATGTTCAGATTGCCCCTAATGTATCAATTTATACAGCAGGCCATCCCATCCATCCAGATACCAGAAATACTGGCTATGAGTATGGAATACCTGTTACAATTGGAGACAATGTCTGGATTGGAGGTAATGTTGTAATTCTACCTGGTGTTAAAATAGGGGATAATGTTGTTATTGGTGCAGGCAGTGTTGTGTCAAAGGATATCCCAGATAATAAAATTGCAATGGGCAATCCCTGTAAAGTAGTGAGAGAAATTACAGAAGAAGACAGAAAATATTATTATAAAAAAAATGAATTTGATGTACCGATAGAATAACAAAGTATTTCCATTGCAATAGGCGTGCTTGCAATGTACCAAAACCATATTCCATTTGCTATCTGGGGCCAGAATGTTGGTCGTCTTGTTTTAATGTGCGTTATTTCCTTACTTATGATTACGCACAAATTTAAAATCACAGGAAATAGATACAATAAGTTATTATTACCCGCTGCTATCTGTGCTTTAATTCTTACGTTTGCAAACCTTAGATAAGGTAAAGTAGTAAGAAAGGTCAATCAGGGGTATATTAGAATTTAAGCAAAAAAGAAAGGAGTATTTATCTGTGAACAAATTTATTTTCAATGATTATTTTCATGTGCCCCAGGGAAAGATCGCAAAGCGTATGCTTTTTAAAAGTGATAATGTAATTGCTTTTGTTCTAAATATTGCAAAAGGGGAAATACTGCCGGGGCATACACACATGGAATCAACCCTTCTCCTACAGGTCTTAGAGGGGGATGCGAAAGTTGTAACGGATGGAAATGAGACTCTGCTTCAGGTTGGTGAATTAATGCAGGTTGACGGGCAGGAAAGCTTACAGGTTATCAATATTGGCGGCGATGTCTTACGCCTTTTTGTCACAATTTCACCCATGGGCTCCGAGGCATTTGCAACAGATGCAAATGTTTAATCACTTTTTCAGGTATATATTGAATTCTGCATAGACGCCCCCCAGTGCGCTGGGGGGATTCGTTTAACTGTGTATTTTATTTATGATACGACTAAATTATGCACGGATTATCGGATATATAAATATATCCTATGTTATTATGTTTGATGAAAGGAGGTCGTATTATGGATTCAATCAGTAGTATGAATGAGGCATTGTCATACATGGAAGATCACTTGACGGAAGATGTCGATTATGGTGAGGTGGCTAAAATTGCTCATTGTTCAGAATATCATTTTAAACGAATGTTTTCACTTTTATCAGGTATCAGTTTATCAGAGTATGTCCGGAGAAGAAGATTAACATTAGCTGCGCTTGATCTGAAAGATAAAAATTCCAGAATCATTGATGTTGTGTCCTAGAGGAAGAAAATGTGATATTATATAAATGAAACTATGGTGATGAATGAAACCGTAAATATAGTAGATATACCTGGAGATATTTAAATGCATAAGAAAGTACAGTTTGAGATTTTAGATAATGGATACATCATAACGTCTCTATTGGTCTCAATGATAAAGGAAAACAGGAAATATCCATTGATTTGTCCTGTTTTGATGGTCAGCTCACCATAAATGGAAAAGAATACAGCAAAGCAAAACGAAAAAAAGATAGGTTTAGTCACGATTACGTCGGATCACTTTTCTAAATTATCAAATCAATTTGAGAAGTTGGGAATAAAAGCAGTACAGCTTTAAATAGAAATACAAATTATAGAAAAGATGGAGTAAGGATAGAGATCATGATACTTTTAAATGATGAAAGAGTTGCTAATGTTACCTGCATTGACAATAAAGAAGAAATGGTAACCCTAAGAAATATACATAAAGATGTACTCATTGATGAGTCCCGAAGCCAAATATCAAGCAAGTCTGACTTATTTTGCTATGCACGGGAAGATGTAATAAACAGACTGAAAAAAGCTGCAGACAGTTTACCGGCTGGGTATCAGTTATTGGTGAAAGAGGCATACAGACCTCTTTCACGTCAGAAAAAATCTTTTACGGAAGCGTTTGATAACTATAAATTTGAATATCCATTAAAGAGCGAGGATGAAATTTATCGCTTAACCTGCCAATATGTTGCCCCAATTGAAGTGGCAGGGCATCCTACGGGAGGGGCAATTGACATAACCTTATTAAAAAATGGAATAGAAGTTGATATGGGAACAGAGTTTAATGATATTCCTTATGAGCCAGAAAACTTAACTTATTTACATTCTGAATTTATTAGCGAGGCTGCAAAAGCAAACCGTAATATCCTGATTAAATGTATGGAGGGAGCAGGATTTATCAATTACCCAACCGAGTGGTGGCACTGGTCATATGGGGATTGCTATTGGGCTTGCTTAAATCATTGTGATGCCATATATTCCGGTGTAAAAGATGAAGATATAACTTCTATACCCTTACCCAATTATTTGGAAGGATTAACCAGCACCCAGAAATAAAAAAATGTTGAAGAAGTAGATTTAATTTTTTAATTGCAGGCCTGTTTTTAGCTTATTCCGGGGTGAGCAGGTATCCAAGTTTATTTGATAGTAGAAATATTTAATTAGAAGAGGCCTTAACAAAAAACAGAATTAGTATTGAAGATATAAATAAAAAAGGGAAGGGCAAAATCAGGTATTTACAGTATTATTAAATTAATTTGAAATTGTTTTTATGAGATGGCCATTATCTTTAAAAACCAATGCAATCACAAGCCCTCCCAGCACCAGGCATCCGCCTATAATATGGTGGACAGTAAAAGCTTCTTTTGTTTTTTACCTGAATATAAAAGGGTAAAATGAACAACGTTGCAAAACATACCCTGTAAAATGAAACGGATATGCCGTTAACGTTAGCCATCTTCACGAAATATGCAGATATAGAAATACATACGATGCCAAGAAATAATAATGCCCATGGCAGTTTTGTAGGGTTTCTTTCATTCATATTTTACCAACCACTTTCCTTTCATCATATAGAGTCAAAGACTTCAATTAATTTTGTGCATACAAGGTCAAGAGCATCCCGGGCTTCCTCAACCGTTCCCTGCATATTGAAAAAGCCATGGATAATCCCGTCATACCTCTTAAGGCATACGTCAGCACCAGCTTCTGATAAGTTTTTTGCATAATGCTCCCCTTCATCTCTTAATGGATCATATTCGCACGTAATGATGCATGCATCTGGAAGATTTTTAAAACTCTCTGCGAGCAAGGGCGAAGCAAAGGGATTTTTAGCTTCATTTAAATTATTTAAATATTTAGGGACATACCATCCTTCAATTGCATGTGTTTCCAGTCTATATCCCTTTGCGTTTTCCACTCTGGATAATGGCTTTGTTACTCCAAGTAAATCAAACATGGTATTAATTAAAATCTGATAAGTAATTGTGAATTCTTTTCTTTCTCTTGCCATCTGAGTAACTGCTGCAGTGAGAGTTCCACCGACACTGTCACCGCCAACTGCAAGTTTATCTGGCTGAATATTTAATTCCTTTGCATTTTCATATACCCATTTAATTACGGAATAACATTCTTCCCCGGGATCGGGAAATTTGTGTTCAGGAGACAGACCGTAATCGATGGATATTACAGTGCAGTTTACATTATTTGTTATTTTGCGGCATATAGAATCGTAAACTTCCATACTTCCGAAAATAAATCCACCTCCATGTATCCAAATAAATGCAGGGTGGATTCCCTTGGTTTTTGGATTATAAATTCTGATTGGAGTATCTCTTTTAGCCGTTTTAAGGGTGCGATTGATTACAGTTCCTACATCAATAATATCTCCTTTAAAATCATCCCAGCTTTTTTCGTAATAGTCTCTCAGTTCCTCAAGGCTAAGAGAATAAATACTTTCAAAATCGGTTTCCAATAATTTTTTAAATATTAAATTTAGTGGCATAATAAAAAACCTTCTTTCTTTGTTATAAACTTATATTATTAATGGTTGATGCTATTATAACAAGAATAGTTGAAAAATACTACTATTATAATTTTGAAATTAGATTAAATTTTTATTAAAGAATTAAGTAAAACTATAAAATACTTATGATATCACCAATCGATATTACGACAATAAGTTGACAATACGGATTTGAATGCATATAATATAGTTGAAAAAATAAACTAAATGCTTCGCTAATATTTATCAGTAAAAATTATAATGAAGTATAAGACTAAGCAGTATAAATTGTAAAAAAGAAAGGAATATATAATTCAGTCAACTTATAAATGGTTCATTGGGTTATATGAAAAAGAAATGAATATAAGACATGATGTAAGATATTTCGGGATTTTAAACAGACAACTTCATAATTATATTAATGTTGCTTTCAAAGCATTGGATTTAGATTATTGGGAGTGCATACTAATTGTAAATTTATATGAGAACGAGGGGATCAATCAAGAGAAGCTTTCTTCCAACCTTCTAATAGATAAATCGATTACAGCAAAAACGATCAATTCACTGGTGAACAAAGGCTTTGTAATCAGAAAAGCTTGTGAAACCGATAAAAGAGCTAAAAACCTATATATATCAGATAAAGGAAAGGAACATAAAGAGTATATTTTTAGCCTGATAGAAAACTGGATTGATTATATTTCAGATGGAATAGATAAAGAAACTCAGGATTTTGTACTTAATAAGCTTCGTATTATGGCGGAAAGAGCCAGAGATGCTGATTTTGATGAATTGGTATCTAATAACTGATGAGTGAAAATTTAGTATTGACCTGTCTATTACATCATATTCATTAGAACTGTTCAATTCAATGAAGCATTACATTTGCCGCCAGACCCAGATTCCCTATCTGATAATGGGTATCGGCAGTTTCTTTTGAGGTAAACATACGGGCAGTAAGAGATCGGACGTTTGTCAATGTTAAAATCTGATCGGTAAACTGTTTTATTGGAACATAATGATCATTCTGTCCTGCAAGAAGAAGTACATCCTGAAGTATCAAATGGGAAAAGGTCTTTAAAGCAGGGTCCATTTGATGAGTCAATACATCAAAAAAGTCCGATAAAATATCATATGCAATGACTCGTTTCACACTTTTTTCAAATGCTGCAGCTCTTAAGCATAAATAGGGTAGATATCAGTATAAAGAGTTGTCACAGTGATAATTAGCTATTTTAGTTGACATTGCAAACCGTATATGTTAGCATTAATAAAACTTAAAACAAAAAAGGCTATGATGTGAAATAGTAAGTATTAGGGATCTCACAGAGAGAAGATGGTTGGTGCGAATCTTTATTGATCTAATATGGAAGCAGTCACGGAGCTGTGAACCGAACAGAAAGTTCTTAGTAGGCTTCAACGGAGTTCCACCGTTATTTAGGAAGCAATATTGGTAATAACCCGTATTGACAGAGTGCAGAGAAATCTGAAATTAGGTGGTAACACGGACATGATCGTTCGCCCTAAGTCGACAACAAGTCGGCTTAGGGCTTTTTGTTTAGGGTAAATAAATGAAAGGAGTAATATTTATGACAGCAAGTGAGTTAAGGAAGATGTATGTGGATTTTTTTAAAGAAAAGGGGCACAAAGTAATCGCGTCTGCTTCACTTTTGCCAGAAAATGATCCTACAGTTTTATTTACCACAGCGGGAATGCATCCCCTGGTGCCATATCTATTAGGGGAAAGTCATCCCCAGGGAAAACGTCTTACTGACATTCAAAAATGCGTGCGGACAGGGGATATAGATGAGGTCGGTGATGATACACATTTGACATTTTTTGAAATGATGGGAAACTGGTCTCTTGGAGATTATTTTAAAGAAGAAGTTATCTCCATGAGCTTTGATTTTTTAACAAATGTTTTAAATATTCCTATCGAGCGGATTGCAGTAACCGTATTTGAAGGCGATTTAACAGTGCCCAGGGATACCGAAACAGAAACCATATGGAAGAATAAAGGATTAAAACAGAGTCAGATATACTCTTATGGCCGGGAAGAGAACTGGTGGGGGCCTCCTGGCCAGACAGGACCATGCGGTCCCGATACGGAAATTTTTTATGATATGGGGAAACCAAAATGCAGCGATAATTGTGGACCGGCTTGCAAATGCGGAAAATACGTTGAGATATGGAACAATGTATTTATGCAATTTAATAAAGAAGCAGATGGGAGTTTCACAGTACTTCAACAGAAAAATGTGGATACAGGTATGGGGCTGGAACGAGTCCTTACCATATTTAATGGAAAAACCAATGTTTATGATACAGAACTGTTTATTCCTGTGATGACGCGGCTGAATTGCATAATTAGAGAATTAAATGCTCAAATGCCCACAAGAGATAAACGTATTATCTGTGAGCACATCAGAGCAGTCAGTTTCATCTTAGGCGATCCACAAAGGATCTGCCCATCCAATACAGAACAGGGCTATGTATTAAGACGCCTGATCCGCAGAATGATCCGACTGTTTAAAAAATCAGGTATTAATCAGAATTATTTATGTGATCTTGCAAAAGTTATTATTGATCAATACAAGGATGCATATCCAGAATTAGATGATAACGAAACATTTATTCTTGAGCAATTAAAGAACGAATCTGATTTATTTTTAAAGACTCTGGACTTGGGGTTAAAAAAAGCGGATCAATATCTGGGAAAAATAGATAAAAATACTGCTTTAAGCGGAGAGTTAGCATTTAAATTGTATGACACATATGGTTTTCCAATCGAGTTTACCTGTGAATTAGCCCAGGAAAGAGGGCGTTTTGTTGATATGGAATCATTTCGAGAAAAGTTTATAGCGCATCAGAATAAGTCCAGAGAAGGGGCTGCAGAAAAATTTAAAGGAGGGTTGGCGGATCATAGTATGGAAACTGCCCGACTCCATACAGCTACCCATTTGTTGAACTCTGCATTAAGAAAAGTGCTTGGTGACGAGGTTTCCCAGCGTGGCAGTAATATAACCCCTG
>Ga0316604_10002350_pt1 | contig 14608 bp, 9 predicted proteins | sample OWC_soil_day20_C_FD_207650 | JGI IMG/M metagenome (GOLD analysis project Ga0316604, IMG submission 207650) | Wetland soil microbial communities from Old Woman Creek delta, Ohio, United States - OWC_soil_day20_CT | ecosystem: Environmental > Terrestrial > Soil > Wetlands | place: USA: Ohio... | reverse complement strand
TATTTCTATTGATTCTGCTAAACTGGGATTATTGGGAGTAGGCTCATACATGATTCCTGTTAAGATCTCGTCTGCAGCAGGCGCTCAGGTGAGTAGTAATTTAAAGTCTGTGTTCCTGGTTGTTGATGTAGCTTTTTCTAATTGTGTGAACAATGCGACCAGTATTGCCGGAACAGCACTAAGAGACAGGACAGGTTGGTCTGCCACCCTTAGTACCATCCCTACCGCCGGAACATTGGAAAATATGTTTGATGGAAACACGAAAACGTATTGGTATGTAAATCCTGCGGCAGCGTGTGAGTTAACAGTGAATATGAACGCCGTGAGTTCCAATATAACAGGCATCCGCCTTAATAGCTATAGCACCAGCTACTCTTTGCAAACAATGACGGTTTATTCCAGTACAGATGGAGTTACCTGGGTGTCGCAGGGCAATGTTACGTTGTCAACAGCGGCAACATATCAGTACATTCAGTTTTATTCTGCTATCAATGCGCAATATCTGAAGTTGAAAATCACAGGATGGAAGTCGGCAACTATTCTTATCCTGACTGAGTTTGATGTATTTATGTTATAAGTGATTATAGATCGGATAGTTTCATGAATTGCATGGAGCTATCCGATTCTACTGTAGGTTATTATATATATTCGAAATGAGGTTTTATATTCTTCTTTTTTTTACAGGCGTCTCTATTCCGCAGCTTAATGCACAAACAGCCAACAACAGCCTGGTATTTCGTGAAATAAAATATGACTTCGGAAATATAAAAGAGAAAGATGGTAAGGTGACGCATACTTTTATTTTCAGCAATACCGGAAGAACACCGGTGGTTATTGAAAACGTTATAACCGGATGTAGCTGTACGGCTATTACTTTTTCAAAAGCGCCGGTCAAAACGGGGAAACAGGGGCGGATAACGGTGTGTTATAACCCTGCTTACCGGAAATATTTATTCTCGAAAGAAATTGATGTAGTCACTAATGAACATAATAATGTGAACAGGATTTGGATAAAAGGGAATGTTATTCCAATTGTGGTTCCTGAGTAGTAAGATTTTTCTGATGACTAGGACAATGAGATTTAGGAATTCGCTTTTTATCGCCACATCCTTTCTCTAATTTCCATCCGTGAAATGCGAAGACGATCTAAAAACATTTCAATGTCAGGCAATGTGGCTTTATACCCATGCGGCAATTATACATATAGATGGCAAAGGCAGTGAAGGTATTTCCCCTAATCTCACATGCCACTAATAAACGGCGTCCAACGGCTTATCAGTTTAAATGGAGGTTTAAATGAATCCAGTTATTACTAATTTAGTATCATCCCATGCGACGGGGACTTCCTGTAAAAATTTCATAGCAGGTAAAGGCAATTGAAGATACCCGGATGGGCTATCTGCAAAATGCTGCAATCCTGATTCAAATGCAACTGCCAATGCTAATTCATGAGCATAAGTCGTAATTTGAGGATGTTGTGAGTTAGTAAAGGTTACCGGCGTGTAGTCCATTCCACCTACAACGTTGCGAGTGAAAGGTAGCACTGTATTGTGCCAGGCTGCCTTCGTTGTCATTGTAGAACCATTATTATACCATTCAGCTCCATAAACAGCCTCTGTAGTTATTAAATTAAGGAATGTTCTGGACGATCCTCTAGGTACCGTAGCACCGTGAAAATCAACCATAAGTTTATATTGAGCGGCATCTTGAAGAATATCCAGGTAATAAGCAATATATCATTTGTGTATTATTATCAATATTTTATTTGGAATTAGGAGTGTTGATATATTACCGAATGCGCAATATTTTGAATTTTTATACTTTTTATATACATTTCTGCTGAAATTGGCAATAAATGGGTAAGAAGAATCTTCAATATGAGTCCGATGAATACTTGCTTGATTTAATCAGACTTAATAACGATCATGCTGCATTTTCTATGTTATATGAACGATATTGGAATAAACTCCTGGCCATTTCATTCAATCTCACAAATGATAAAAGTGTCTCAAAGGAAATTGTCCAGGAAATTTTTATCAGCCTATGGAATCGCAGAAATTCACTGGAAATTAAAAATTTAAACAATTATTTAGCCACAGCAGTGAAATTTTCTTTCTTTGACTTCATTGAAAAAGAAAGAAGACGACGTGTATTGGCATCAGCAAAATTTGGAGAAAGAGAAGAAGCAGAATTAGATTTAGGAATCGAGGCACTTTTTATGAAGGAATATCTTACCAGCCTTTTGACTTCCCTACCTGAAAAATGCAGGCTTATCGTAACTTATAGCCGTATTCATGACATGAGCAATTCGGCGATAGCAGAAAAATTGAACATTTCTGAAAAGACGGTAGAAGGCCATCTCACTAAAGGACTAAAACTGCTAAGATCGAATTTTAAAAATCGCAAATCACTGGCAGTTTTGCCTATTCTTCTTTACCTGCATTCTTTGTAGCAGGTGCTAGCATAGTTATTGTAATATAGTTACAATCTTTGATTCAACCCTCCTGTTCCACACCTCCCCCTAACATTATTAAAGTCCATCATCTAACGAATATCTTTAGTTAAAGTATGTGATTTATACTATTAATTATTAGGTTTTCATCCATAGAATACAAAAGCTAACAAAAAATTAAAATTATTTTAACCTGAGCAAGGGTTAAGCCCCTGGTTATCCTACTTATAATTATAGCCAATGTTAAACATATGCAAATTGATGAGTTAGAAATATTAGTCCATAAATATTTGAATGGTACTGCTACTCAAAGTGAAATTCAGTTGCTAAACCAGTGGTATCAACAAGAACAGCTAGTCAATAAGGTATGGGAAGCCGATTCTTTAGATGAAGAAAGGGTCATTAAAACTGAAATATTCGAAGTAATCAGGAACCGAACTGGCATACAACCAAACAGGCAACCAGTTCGGCGACTATGGTTTCCACTTACTGCCGCGGCTTCTGTCCTGTTACTCTTTTGTGTCGGCTTTTATTTTTATATGCCCGACAAGAAAGCTGGTCCCCAGGAGGCGAGTCTTCTTCACAATGATGCACTCCCAGGTTCAAACGGAGCAATTTTGACACTGGCTAACGGACAAAAAATTCAGTTGGGAGAGGGGGGCACAATTAAACCAGATATTGAACACACGGACAGAATAAAAAAATATGGTGACAGCATTGTCGTTTACAGCTCATCAAACAAATGTCAGATGAGCTCCACAGCATACAATACCATTACTACACCGAATGGGAAACAGTTCCATATTGTATTGCCGGATGGCACCAAAGTATTTATGAATGCAGCGTCAAGCCTGCAATATCCAGTGGTTTTCAGTGGATCTGAACGGGTAGTAAAACTCACCGGGGAAGCTTATTTTGAAGTGGTGCATAATAGCCGGATGCCTTTTAAAGTGCAGGTAGACAAACAGGTAGTAGAAGACATCGGTACTGAATTTAATATCAATAGCTACAACGATAATGGGGCGATAGCAGTGACAGTACTGGAAGGAAGCGCCAAAGTCCAGGTAAATAAAAATGCTGTCACCTTAACGCCGGGACAACAGGCGCTGACCGAAACAGGGAATGATCAAATCAAGGTTCAATCTGCAGATACTGAATCTGTTCTGGCCTGGAAAAATGGATTATTCCATTTTAACAACGCAAGTATCGATCTCGTACTTAAGCAACTGGCAAGATGGTATGACCTGGAAGTAATATATGAGGGCAGCATTCCTAAAAAGACTATCGATGGGGAAATATACAGGGACGTCAAATTTTCAGAAGTTTTCATGATTCTAAAAGCACTTCAGATTAATTACAGAATCGAGGGACGTAAAGTAATTATCAAAGCAGCATAATCAATACCAACCAATAAAATCATCAATCAATTTTTTAATTCATCAAATGAGCTGACAGCAGGCACCACAATTTTTTTGTAAATCCGGCAGATGGCCGAAAAAAACCGTGATAGTGTCGGAAGCACTATCACGGCAAGACAATTGGTTTTATGGACTCTGGGGGTTCCATAGCCACATTTAGCATTCATACTATTTTATTAACCAATTCAATCAGCAAATTAATGAAATTAATTGCCGACCTACTACTATTGGGTAGAAAAAATTTTCGAACTGTACTTTATACTCGTCTACGATCACGGCTAACCTTTGTTCTGCTCTTGTTAGCAGTATTTAGTGCTGCATCCGGACAAAGAAAGAATGAAGTCAGCCTGGATTTTAAAAACGCACCACTTTCCAAAGTATTTAAAGCAATCAAGCAACAGACAGGATTTGCATTTGTAAGTGGCGATGTCAGCTTGAATGGCATCACCGTTAATGTAAAGGTTAATAATGCCGGTATAGATCAGGCAATGAGCGTCTGTCTGGGTGGAACAGGCCTCCAATATGAGATCGTCGGCAAAATAATTGTCATCAGGAAAGAAGCATCAGAAAATCTGGTTGATAACAGCCCGAGTTTTCCTGCAAGGATTTCGGGGGTCATCGTTGGTGAGATGGGGGTAGCACTAGGTGGTGCTACGGCAACTGTAAAAGGAACTAAAAACTTTACGGTATCCCGCACTAATGGCTCTTTTACCCTACCCGGTGTAAATGCAGATGCAATCATTGTAATTACTTACCTGGGATATGCAGCACAGGAAGTAGCGGTGAAGAACAGGTTTGATATTGGGACGGTCAGATTAAGCCCCAATATCAGTAGACTGGACGAGATCAATGTGCTTGCCTACGGTCAAAAAACCAGTCAGCGTTTTGATGTTGGATCCTCTGTTAAAGTAACCAGTGAAACCATCGGGAAACAGCCGGTAGGAAATATTCTGCAAGCGCTGGAAGGCAGGGTCGCAGGTTTAGTAATTACCCAGTCAAGCGGTTTAATTGGATCTGACATAAGCGTGCAGGTACGTGGTCAGAACTCACTGGATCCTAATTCAGAAAGGGACAATGCTACCAACGTTATCAAAAACGTACCACTCTATATTGTTGACGGAGTGCCGTTTCCGGGCGCTGCAGTCAATCAGCAGGCCTCTAGCAACGATGGCAATGGAAATTATAACTACCTCACAGGACCTAACGGTAATGGTAGCCCACTTTCAACCCTTAGTCCCAGTGAAATAGAAAGCATCACCGTATTAAAAGATGCCAGTTCAACTGCTATCTATGGTTCCCGTGGGGCTAATGGCGTCATTCTGATCACGACCAAGAAAGGTAAACCGGGGAAAATAGGAATGTCGGTATCTGCAGGATCGGGAATAAGTATTGTTCCTACTAAATTAAAGGTACTTGGCTTGTCTGATTATCTGGCACTCAGAAAGGAAGCATTTGCCAATGATGGATTGACCATTACCTCTGGCAATGCACCAGACCTGACCTTGTGGAGCCAGACGAATGCAACTGATTTTAAAAAAGTGTTAATCGGATCGCCCGCAAAAACATTTAACGGTAGTGCCTCTATTTCCGGCGGCGGTGGTGGTTTTACCTTTCTGATGTCTGGTAGTTATGGTCGTCAGAACTCTGTATATGACGATCACAGGTCTTCCAACAGTTATAGCACACATTTTAATTTTAGCTATAGTACCCCCGATCAAAAATTCAGTACTACACTCTCTGCCCTTATAGGGGCGCTTAACAGCAACCTGGCCAGTACGGATTTCTATACCAATGCATTTTCTTTGCCCCCCAACTTCCCATTACGGGATGAAAATGGGAAATTATATTCGTGGACCGGCACCTATCCTAATGTTACTAATCCGCTATTAAACCTGAATGCGAGTTACCAGAACAAAATGATGACAACTAATGCCTCGTTGGGTTTAAATTATAAGATCTTAACTGGCCTTGATTTTCAAACTAATATCGGGTATAATAAAACACAATCTACACAGACCTCCTTGTCTCCCAGCTCGGCTGTACCTGCTTCGCTGTTAACGTATTTTCAGCCTAGTGCAAATTTTGTACAATCCTATTCACAAAATCTGGCTGTAGAACCTCAGCTGAACTACCATACTACGATTAGCAAAGGTAACCTGACAGCTTTGTTAGGTGGAACCTTACAAAAAACAGTGAATGAACAACCTTATAACATCCAGGCGTATGGATTTCCTTCTGACCTTTACTTGTCTAACCTGGCCCTTGCCAGTAGTTATGTGATTCACAACGGATACAATGCCTACAATTATGCATCTGTTTTTAGCAGTATCAATTATCTGTGGGACAGTAAATATGTACTGTCGGCCAATTTCCGCCGGGATGGTTCTTCCAAGTTTGGCCTGAATAATTTATATAGCAATTTCGGTTCCGTAGGATTAGCCTGGATCTTCACCGAAGAGGCCTTTCTTAAAAATAAACCTGTATGGTTTGATTTTGGAAAATTACGCGGTACCTACGGTGTAGTAGGAAGTGATGCAGTTGAAAATTACGCTTACTTATCTACTTATAGTACCACCTCCAGCAGCTATTACGCGGGTTCAAACGGTGTGACACCTGTCAGACTGGCGAACCAGGACTATAAATGGGAAACCACCCATAAACTTGAATTAGGATTGGATCTCGGTTTTTTTAAAGACAGAATAATTTTAGCCACTGCCTTCTACCGCAACAGGACTAATAGCCAGTTGCTCAGCTTCCCACTTGCTTCCCAGACAGGCTTTAACAGCTATGTTGCAAACTCGCCTGCCCTGGTGCAAAATACAGGCCTTGAGTTTACCCTGAACACAAAAAATATTAAATCGGCTAACTTTACCTGGACGACATCAGCCAACGTTTCGTTTGCCGGGAATAAACTCATCGCCTTTCCAAACTTAGGAAGCTCCCCTTATGCAAACTCTTATGAAATAGGCAAACCCGTTAGTGGCCTTTACCTGTTCCATTATACAGGTACTGATGCAAATGGTTCCCCTACTTATACAGATGTGAACCATGATGGTACTTATACACTGAATCCAGCCATCAATGGTCTGAAAGGTGACATGCTTTATATGGGGAGTTCAGCTACAAAAATGTATGGCGGACTTTCTAATACCTGGAAGTATAAAGCCCTTCAATTAGATGTTTTTTTCCAGTTCACCATTGGCGCGGTCGATCAGGGGCTGCTGAAATACATTTCGGCTCCTCCGGGTGGCCTGGCTAATTTACCTAAAGCTGTTATCGACAAAATGCGCGAACTGGATCTGTCTAAAATGTTCACTACTTATTCCTATTCCAATGATTTTTCCAGGCTCAAACAATCTGATATATTGTTGAACAGATGCTCATATGCAAGACTCACCAATATGGCATTGTCCTACAACCTTCCTAAACGATATGCAAAGGCATTAAGAGTGGCTGGCCTGAGTGCAAACATCATGGCCCAGAACCTGGCTGTCTTTACATTATCAGGCAACAAATACAGGGGAATTGATCCTGAAACGGGTCCTGTCAATGTTCCGCCGTTGAAAGTATTTAATGCAGGTTTACAATTTTCATTCTAAGTGCCATGAAACAAAAAAAATCAACTTTACAATCTTCCTCACGTAAGGGAATCAGTCAATACTATCATCAGATGAAAGCAACAATCACATGCCTGTTTATTTTATCTGTCATCTCATCAGGTTGTAAAAAACTCGTTGAACTGGATGCTCCGAAAACAGAAGTGCTTAGTACATCGGTTTTTAGCACTGATGCCAGTGCACAATCCGTAATAACGGGTACCTATGCCAACATGATCAATTTGCAGGCATTTCCATATATTGGCTATTACAGCAGTCTATCGGCAGACGAGACGGACCCAACGAACACGTCCTACTTATACATAAATTTTGCTAATAACACTTTAACACCTTCGGATTATAATATCCCGGGCTTGTGGACAGGACTTTACAAGACGATTTACCAGGCTAACAGCATCATTGAAGGCGCAGCAGTCTCCACCGGAATGAGTGACTCTATCAAAGTTCGACTGACGGGTGAGGCAAAGTTCCTGCGGGCGCTGAGCCACTTTTACCTGGTTTCTTTTTTTGGTGACGTTCCCCTGATCACTTCTACAGATGTGAAAGTGAATGCAACAATGGCACGCACTGCCACGGCTACCGTTTATCAGCAAATAATAGCAGATTTGCTGGAAGCAGAAAATGCCCTTCCTGAAGATTATTCCTATTACAGTAATGAACGGGACCGCCCTAACAAATATGCAGCTGCCGCTTTCCTGGCCAGGGTATATTTATATACCGACGACTATACCAATGCGGAAAAACAGGCCACGATAGCCCTTGGCAGCAGTTTGTATTCCCTGTTACAGGGTGACGATATCAGCAACATATTTTTAAAAGAAAGTGAGGAAAGTATGTTTGCACTAAACCCGGCCACCGCTACAGGGCAGGTAATATTTAGTGATGCATATTATTACGGCAATGGCCTGCAGTATGGTTCATTGTATGGATCCAACTATGTGCTTACAGACAGTCTTGTGAACGCATTTGAAAGTGGAGATCTTCGTTATTCCCATTGGATTGATTCTTTTGTGTATAATGGAACCACCTATTATTACAGTACCAAGTATAAGGATTATAATTATTCGCAACAACCAACTGAATATAGTGTCATGTTCCGTTTAAGTGAACAATACCTGATCAGGGCGGAAGCACGTGCACAACTGAATGATCTTTCCAATGCTGCTTCAGACCTGGATGTGATCAGGAACAGGGCTGGATTAGCCAATACGACAGCTGGTACACAGGCATCACTCCTGACTGCTATTTTGAAGGAACGTCGTGTGGAGCTTTTTCTGGAATACGGCCATCGCTGGCTCGATCTTAAAAGGACTGGCCTTGCCAATACAGTGATGGCAGCAGCAAAACCTGCTACATGGACATCTACAGCTGTACTATACCCAGTGCCTATCGATGAAATTGAAAGCAATCCTGCTTTAACGCAGAATCCCGGGTATTAATTATACCTGGAGGGTTCCCTTCATTCCTGTTATTCTACACGTAGTTACGGAAGAATAACAGGAATGACAGGCCTTATATTAACCGTATTTCAGCCAATCACATCAGGAAACACTTGCTATATAACGATACACCAGGCATGTATACCAATTTAAATAATTCAATTATCATGTTTATAAAATTAAAATATCCATTTAGATCCGTAATTACAATAAGTATGGTTATGGGATTCCTTTTATTGGGAATCATGCCAGCGCACGCGCAGAGAAAGAAAACGGCTGATAAAAAATCAGATACCACAACAAAAAGTCAGACTTCACCCAAAACGGATTCAATAGCCGGACCTGGAAATGTGCAACCTTTTGACAAAGTGATTCCAGCAGACGCCCAGGTATTCAAAGGGTTATTTACTGTTTATAAGACAAAAGATAAATACTATTTCGAAATTCCTGATTCTCTTATTGGTAGGGACTTCCAGATCATTAGCAGGCTCGAAAAAGCTCCTGCAATGCTGGCAAGAAGAAAAGATTCATATGCCGGCGCCGATTTAGGTAGTGCTCAGATCAGTTTTGCAAAAGCGCCAGGCAACCGCTTGTTCATAACCGAGCCAATTTACAATGAGGCTGCCTATGATACCTCTAATGCCGGCCTGAAGAAGGCATTATCTGAAAATGCCCTTCAGCCGGTTCTGTATGTAATGGATATTAAGGCTTATGGAAAAGACTCGGCTATGGTGATCGATATGACAGATTACCTGAATGGAGATCAGGGCATCATCACCGGCAATATCAAAAAAATACTCAACGCACAGTCATTACAAAGTGACCGGTCCTACGTTGAGTCGGTGCATGCTTATCCTATGAATATTGCTGTAAGTGCGGTGAAGACTTATTCAACACAGAGCAACAATTCGTTGACAACACAAGTAAATATGTCGTTCACGCTGTTGCCCGCAATACCAATGCCCCGCCGGTATGAGGATGAACGTGTAGGTTATAAAAGCTATACCCTTATCGACTTCGACCTGGACCTGCAGCGGGCTAAAATGGTAGGTATTATTAACCGCTGGAGGATGGAACCAAAGGCTGCAGACATACAGGACTATATAAATGGTAAACTGGTAAAGCCTGTTCAGCCTATTGTATTCTATATTGATCCCGCTACACCCAAAAAATGGGTGCCGTATCTGATACGGGCTGTTAACGACTGGCAAAAAGCATTTGAACATGCGGGCTTTAAAGAGGCTATTTATGCATTGGAAACACCCGGAAATGATACTACCTGGGATAGCGAGGATAACCGGTTTAACACCATTACTTACACTCCATCTATAGGTAGTACCGTTTCGTCAAATATGGTAACAGATTCCAGGAGCGGAGAAATCATACATGCAACTATTCACATTGAGCACAACGTACTGGGTAACCTGTATTACTCATATATAGCTTATGCCGGCGCCATTGATACCGGTGCAAGAAAACCAATATTTGATGATCAGCTGATGGGGGAACTTTTACAACGTGCGGTATCCATCCAGGTAGGTTCCTCCCTTGGCCTGTTACCAAATGCGGCAGGTTCTTCTACCGTACCGGTAGACAGTCTGCGAAACATGCATTGGCTGGAAAACCATGGCATTAGTACAACGATCATGGAAGATGATGTATATAATTCTGTTGCACAGCCATCTGATCATATTTCGAGGAAAGGGATTTTACCACAACTGGGAGAATATGATATTTGGGCTGTTTATTTTGGTTACCGCTATTTCCCCGGCATAGCAGGTACAGCGGCCGAACAGAAACTAATATTGAAATTGATCGCAGATAGTTTAAAGGCTAACCCCAGACTGGTTTACGGAGGCCTTAATAATGAAACTGTAGTGGATCCAAGGGCACAGCTGCACGACTTAGCAAACAATGCAGTTGCAGCGGCTACATTAGGTATTCAGAACCTGAAGAGAATCATCCCTGCATTACCCGGCTGGACATTCCTTCCAGGTGAGATTTACAGTCCTAATGGTAATAGCCGATTAGCTGGCGTAGCGTACGCGGTGAATGAACTTTTTAACAGGTACCTTAAAAATGTGGTAAATATTTTCGGCACTTATTACTATTCACCACAAGGGCCAGGTTCCGATCAGAAAGTATATCAGGGTGTACCTGTTATCCAACAAAAAAATGCCATGTCATTCCTGCGCACCAATGTGTTTGACAAGGAACCGGACTGGTTGCTGACGAAGGAAATTGAGAATAAGTGCCTGGCGCTTCCATATAATAATCTCATTTACCAACCTGGAATTGACTTGCTTGGAAACTCCTTGCTTAGCATGGACCTATTGAAGAACGTGAATTTAATGGGCGAACGTTTTGGACCAACAGTCACTTATAATCTAACCTCTTACTTACATGACCTGGATAAGGCTATCTGGTCTGAACTGGGTACTTCTAAAAGCGTGAGCAGCTATCGCAGCCGCCTACAGCAAACCTATGTTCAGAGTATGGAAAAGGTGATTAATACCCCGCGCGACAGAGCCACAATGAATACGATAGCCATCGTCAGGGGGCATTTGATAAACCTGAAAAATCAGGTGACTACCACTGCCAACCTGAGCCAGGATAGCAAAACCAAAGAACATTATAAAGATATTATTGCAAAACTGGATAATCTGACAGATCCTAAAAGGACGACGCCAGCAATGCCTGTTTTGCCTGGAAACAATCAAGGTATCAGCAGCTTTTATAAGGCAATAAATGGTGATGATGATAGCGAGGTGACTTATTAATCTATGTTAAACTATTCAAAAATGCTTGATAAAAGAATATTATCCCTGCTTTTGCTGCTGATTGCATTTCCTTTAGCTGGGCGATCACAGGGAGGAATAATAGGAGCAGCTGCTTCGACACCTGTTAATGAAATCGTTCCATTCGACAAACTAATACCAGCTGATGCTAAAATCAGTCATGGCGTATTTAACATTTACCAGGTAAAGGAGAAATATTACCTGGAAATCAGTGACTCACTTATAAACCGACAATTTCATCTTGTCAACCGTATTCTGCAGGCCTCTGCAGCAGTCGATAAAATAAAAGAGGGGTATGCTGGTGACGAAATTGGTAATACTCCCATTGTCTTTTTAAAAGGTAGCGATAACAAAATATACCTGAGTAGTTCTTTTTCTTTTGACCGCTCGCGGGATACCACTCCCAACGGTATGGCCAATGTACTGAGCAGGAATACCATTTCGAGTTTTGACTTCGCATTTGCTATCAGGTCTTATGGACGTGACAACAAATCGTTTATTATCGACGTGACCGACTTATTCTCAGGAAATAGTGCTTTGTTGGTGGGCCGTTTAAATTCCTCTCAATTTCAATCAGACAAGTCTTATATTGAAAGGATCAGGTCATTCCCAACTAACCTGGAAATTCAAACGATAAAAACTTACGGCACCGGAAAGGGAGATAGCACTGCTACATTACGACTCAATACCTCTATTTTATTGCTGCCGGTCATCCCGATGAGAGAGCGGTTTTATGACCCGCGGGTAGGTTATTTTACGCCTTTCAATTTTGATTATGACAAAGATCCGCAGCGGGCAGCGATGGTATTAAAAGTTAACCGCTGGAGATTAGAACCTAAGCCGGAGGATATAGATAAGTATATGCGCGGAGAGTTAGTGGAGCCGGTAAAACCTATTGTATTCTATATCGACCCGGCTACACCAAAAGTCTGGGTGCCATATCTGATTCAGGGCGTTAACGACTGGCAGGTAGCTTTTGAAAGGGCAGGGTTCAGGAATGCCATCATCGCGAAAGAAGTGCCTGCAGATGATACCGCCTGGAGTATGGACGATGCCCGTTACAGTGTAATAGTGTATAAACCATCTTTACTGGCAAATGCACAAGGGCCTTCGGTCAATGATTACCGCAGTGGTGAAATTATCGAATCACATGTAGGCTGGTACCATAATGTTATGACATTACTTCACAGCTGGTACATGATTCAGGCTGGTGCCAACGATCCGGGAGCCCGACATCAGCAATTCAGCAATGAGCTTATGGGACAACTGATCCGCTTCGTATCTTCTCATGAAATAGGGCATACACTGGGTCTTAAGCATAATTTTGGTTCGTCGTCCATTATTCCGGTAGATAGCCTGCGTAACAAAAAATGGGTGGAAGCACACGGACATACGCCTTCTATCATGGACTATGCGCGTTTTAATTATGTAGCACAACCAGAAGATAGTATATCAGAAAAAGGTATATTCCCAAGGGTAGGGGACTATGATAAATGGGCGATTGAATGGGGATACCGGTTATTTCCACAGCTAGCGGATGCACGTGCTGACGCTGACATGCTATTTAAAATGACCACTGACAGCCTGCGTAATAATAAGCGGTTGTATTATGGTGAACAGGCTCTTTTTGGGTTGATTGATTCCAGGTGCCAGGATGAGGATTTGAGTGAAGATGTAATGACAGCCAATGATTATGGTATAAAAAATCTGAAACGGGTGATTACGCAACTCCATGCATGGACGAGCATGCCGGACGATAAGTTTGGTAAAAGATCCGGAAACGGGCTACGCAGGGAATATTCTGCTTTTTTATCGCAGTTTGCCAAATATCAGAGTCACGTCATCAACACGATCGGCCTGGGATTTTATGACAACATAACAGCAACAGACTGTGTGCCTGTATTTAATTTAATTCCTAAAGCTAAACAACAGGCAGCGGTTGCTTTTTTAAACGCACAGTTATTTGCAAAGGAACCTGAATGGCTTACACCTGATGCAATTATTGACCTGGTCTGGCCTCCGGATGCCGGTGTACTCACTCAGGCAATGGCTAACGACGTACTAAACGAACTGCTGGTTCCACAGAAACTGATTAACCTGGACAATGCCGAAGCACTGTATGGAGAAAAAACTTATAGCCTGCATGATTTCTTAGCAGATATGAATAAGGGTATATGGAACGACCTGTCTGGTGCGCAACCCGTAAGTAGTTATCACCGGTTCCTACAGCAGAACTATATCAGCTCTATGCTGACGATGATAAAAGAAGTTAAAAATGGCGCTGTTTCAGCCACCATTAGGGGACACATTCAGGGAATAGAAGGGAAGATCCGAAGAATACTACTTATGGTTAGAGATGAGGAAACCATTTACCATTATAACGACATTTTGTTGCAAATGGACGCCCTTAGGCACCCTGCTTCCTGATTATTGGGAATTAATAAGAGGTGGATATAGAAAATGCGCAAAGCGCGCAGGGTTCAATATTGTATCTTTTTATTAAAGTGGTAGGTAAAAGATCTGATGCTGGAGTTTTTTTTTATACAACAGAAGAAGCTTTTACCTGCCTCCTTCCTTATGGTTGTTTTTACCGCTGTTTGTCAATGCACAACAAACGGTTGATAATAGGTTTTATTGGGTGGTGTTAAGGAGGAAAAAAAAAGGTAAAGTCTGTGGTATTTTTGAAAATGTAGAATAAAGAAGGAAAAATTATTGCAATTTTGAAAATATTATTATCTTCGCGCCCCGCACAGTTAGAAACGGTGTGTAAAAACGGTGGTTGTAGCTCAGTTGGTTAGAGCACCAGATTGTGGTTCTGGGGGTCGTGGGTTCGAACCCCATCATCCACCCTAACGGGAATTTTCTTTAAAAGGGCTTCTGTACA
>Ga0316604_10002349_pt1 | contig 14613 bp, 13 predicted proteins | sample OWC_soil_day20_C_FD_207650 | JGI IMG/M metagenome (GOLD analysis project Ga0316604, IMG submission 207650) | Wetland soil microbial communities from Old Woman Creek delta, Ohio, United States - OWC_soil_day20_CT | ecosystem: Environmental > Terrestrial > Soil > Wetlands | place: USA: Ohio... | reverse complement strand
TTATTATTTTTGCAACCCCTAACGGGGAAGTTTCGGTGAGATGCCTGAGTGGCCGAAAGGAACGGTTTGCTAAACCGTCGTACGGGTCAAACTGTACCGAGGGTTCGAATCCCTCTCTCACCGCTAAGAGGGACAAATCATCACAAGTATGATTTGTCCCTTTTTCATTAGGATCTGTATTACCCGACAGGTCTGCGATCCGGTTAAAAACAAAATTTACTTTCCCGGTTCGAAATGCCACATTTTTACGATCATAGATGATTCCTTCAGGAAAGACTAACTTTTGTAGCTTTTCTTTCTTTCCTATATCACTGGAACCCCATACTACAGGGAGTTTAGATGAAAGAAGAAGCGCCTCTTTAATAGCTTCATCAGGGTTCGAAATACTTTGCTTGCATTTGCTCAGTTCCTCAGTGATATTTTCCATTTCCTTGTTATAGCGGGTCTGGAATTTTAGAAATGTATCATGGTTCATCTCCTTCAGAACGTAACGACTTTCTTCTAAATCATCGATCTTTTTGTTTAATTCTCTTAATTGTCCGGTTAATACTTTTTCCAGTTCCAGGCTTTCTTTATTGATTTCGTGATATTCTTCAAGGAGTATTGAAGCGAACGCCTCGATTAACTCTTCCCGTACACAATACCGGCTCAATAGCTGGCCAAACAGTTCATGCATCTGGTTGGCGCTCTTATTACATTTACAACCATCTGTACGGCATTTATAATACCATAAGTTCTTTGCCTTAACTACATACCCTGTGAAGGGCTTGTGGCAGGTATCGCATTTAATAAACACTTTTAGCGGTACCGCATCTTGTTCCCTTTGGTGAGGTATCCCATAACCGGGTGTATTGATATGAATGTTATTCACCTTTAGAAAGACTTCCTGACTAATCATCTTCTCATGCTCTCCTTCCACAATCTTTCCTTCTAATAAACCATGATTGATGATACCACAATAAAAGGGCTTCTGGAAGATTCTGCTAAGTTGTTGTTTATACATCTTAACTCCCATTGCCTTTAATTTCAGTAGAATCTCATCATTCTTCATTCCCTCAGACTTCCAAATAAAGGCTTTCTTGAGTTTTTTGCCTACTTCATTTACCACGATCTTTCTTTGCCCATTCGTTCTTATGATATCATACCCCTGTGGAGGTCTGGTCACCCAAATACCTTTATCAAATTTCTCCTTCATGCCAGCTACTGCCCTCTGCTTACGAAGCTGATTGTCATATTGGCTGAATATAAAGTGTATGCTCTGCTGTAATACTCCACTAGGATTAGACGTATCTGCCGGTTGCGTAACAGCAAATACGGTAATACCGTATTTATCTCTCAGCTCTTCTGCGAGTTTAATCGCACCACCACCTGTTCGGGAAAAACGGTCGAGAGTATAGACCAGCACATGACTTACTTTACCCTTGTGCTTCTTGATAAATTCCAACATCCTCATAAACTCTTTTCGGCCATCTGTTTTTGCACTTTCATAAGTACCTCCAAAATATCCTATGATCTTAAGATTACTTCGTTGTGCATGATCTTCAATCGTCTTTCGCTGAACATCGAGGCTTAGGTTATGATCTGCCTGCTCTTTACTGGATACACGTGTATATACAATAGCTGCCTGATCCGATACTTTTGGGCTGGCGTTTTTTGAATAGTTACCAAACTGGGAAAATGCTGTTAAATTACTCATGCAGCTTTATTTTTAATGGTTGAAGAGATATTTATAATTTTTTCATCATCAGCTTCCAGAACATTAATGGATAATAATATTCGGGCAAGTATTCGTAAATCTTCTATGGTTTGAACAGCAGTAGTATCATCCATACCGTAAACACTTTTCAATTGTTCTAATAAAAGTGCCTCCCGATTCTTATGCAGTAAAACAACCACTGTTGATGACTGAGCAGATTCCATATTCTCCATACTGAGTGAGTTTGTATTAGTAGATGCTATTTAAATTATTCGGGAGGATCAAATTAATATTCAATCCTCCCATCAACTAATCATTATCGCCCTACTCATCCTCATCTTCCTCGCTATTATCTGCTATCAGATCCTCTATTTGATGAATTACCTCCCGATCCTGTTTGGAATACTCTATTTCGATGCTGATCGTATCTGCATCATCATCGACTTCCATTATTGCGTGGCGTAGTTCGTGTTCGCAAATCAATCCGCATACTTCTAACATAATGCTGGATGGTACATCAAATTGTTCTTTTGTAAGTTTGATCATGTCGATATGTTTTGTACATATCAAAACTACGACGGTGAAAAAAATCACTTTCACACTTATGCTCGATCGTGTACGACTGGGATCAAAAATTGTCAGATTTTGTCAAAGATTCTTTTTTGAGGCTATTTTTTCTGCTTAGAAAACAGACATAATCAGATTATTTACAATGTGTCAGCCAGTATTTAGGATTAAAAAATACACCTGTAACCAAAATCAGGATTAAGAAATCACAATACATTCAAAATACAGTCGCATACCTATTGGTTCACATATTGATTACCTATTGGTTACCATTTGAAAACTATTTGAATTTATTTAAGGTGTATTCATTTCCTGTTAAAAACGGGTTTAAATAGTATTATTACGATCCTTATATTCTGCACGATCTATTATATCTCTTATGTCAACACTATAATACTTACAAAGCAGTATCAACCTTGTCATACATAGGTTATCATAAGTCCCCTTTTCCACTTTACTGAGTATGCCGGGAGACATCTTTGTCTCCTTTGCAACTGTCTTTATACTCTTCTTATAGCTTTTCCTTAATGAGAACATTTCCTCTCCAATGCATTTCAGGAAAAAGTTAACTCTCTGCTCAGTATAACTTTTGTTGGTGTTAGGTTGACTCATTGATTATTTACTGTTAAGGGGAAGCTAATAGGATGAATGGATTCCAGACTAAGTAGTCTTCTGTCGTAAAAGTTTTCAGCCTGGTCTAATAAAGTTGTAACCCTACCCAGTAATATTTTCGTTACCTCAGTCGATACTATGTACTTCTCATTGTATCTGGCCTCTGAATAAGCTCTATTCAATATATTGAAAAGGTCTGTTTCCTCTTTTGTCTGGCGGGGAAAGAGGGTTACCAGTTCCTGGGAGAAATTACATATTAAGTCCAATAAGCGGGAAAGATTATGTGTCGTTGGCCGAAAGCCGGTGTATGCCCTTATTATTGCGACACAGGCATGTTCTACAGACTGGTGTAAGTCAAAGATTGTCTGTTCATTCCAACCATTATCAAAACAATAATTCGCTGTCTTTAAAAAACGACGTGACATACCAAAACGCCTCTGCCAGTTACCTTCTATCAAATTCTTCAATGCAGGTATATCTAATTCCTCGGGGGGAGTGGATAAGGGTAAGCCATCACCGTTATATAACATTACGCCCTTACGATAAACCTTAGAAATAAAGCGGCTACCATTTTCCAATGCTTTGTTTGCCGCATTCAGTTGTTGCACAATAATAGTGGTATCACAACCCAATGGGTATGCTTGTTGTTCTGCTATCTCAATTATTTCATAATGGGATCTTTTTTCTTCGTCATTGGTTATAATCAAAAAGTCATACGTAGGATTTATCCTTTTATTATGGGTATTCCCATCAAAAAAACAACTCCAGTCATCCCTAGTGATAGTTCGATAACCATAACATATAATTTTAACCGGGCCAATAGCCTGTACTATCCTTTGTATTAACTGCACAAGTTGTGCTACCTGTTGTTTGGGTAGGTATCGAAAAGTAGTTGTGTCCATAAATGAGTTCAGTTTTTATTTATTGAGTTTAGGCTTGACCTTGGGTACCAATCAGAAATAAAAATGTGGTACCGCTTTTATCACTTTTAGAAAGCATGAGATCACCGCCTAATGATTTAGCATATAACTTACTGATATATAGCCCCAACCCCATGCCTCCCAAACCTTCATCAATAGATTGAAAAGGTTGAAACAGCAGGGGAATCTTATCAGCAGGAATACCTTGACCAGAATCAGATATTTGGAAGAACAAACAGTCTTCTCTCAGGGAACATATGTAAATGCAAATATTAGTATTAGCAGGGGCAAATTTCAAGGCGTTATTTATTAAGTTCTTTAGAATTTGGCCCAGCTTTACTTCATCTGTCGTAATATATTCTGGTACTGTACGTCTGAAGTTTACTTTGATTTTTACACAACGGATAGCCGTAATCAATTTATAGTGCTGAATCTGATCTTTTAACCATTGGCGAATTTGGATACGTTTCGGTAATGTTTTTAATGCCAACTTTCCACCTTCAACTGTACTTGTTGCCATCATGTTATTTAAAACATGCAAGACATTTACACTCATGGAGTTAATGTGCGAAAGATAGAAGTTCTTGTTTTTCCTGCTTTCTTTCTCATGCAAGAGTATACTACTGGCAGTGCAAATACCGGCTATCTGGGTTCGCATTTCGTGGGCAAGCATTCCCATGAAGACTTGCATAGTTTCTGCATTAGCAGGAATAGTCTGAAGAGGAGCCGTATTGTTTAATAATAACATAAACACGATTTAGAGAGTTATTGACATAGAGTTCCGTATCCTTTTAGGGATAGCATTTAAGTGACATCGGAATTGTGTGAAATGGAGTGATTAGCTACAAAAAAGTATAGAAAGGATAAGCCCTTACAGCTATCAAGGTGGCAAGCATAAATTGACTGGAATGAACAGATTTGATAATTGTCGAATTACAATAACAGTGGAATAATTCAGATTCTGGAGGGGAAATGTTACTAGCATAGTACTTACATTTGGGTTGCTGAAATGTAAGTCTCTGATTAGCGGAAGGTTCCGTTACTAATGTCTTAAATACAATAAGGTTGGAACCTACCCGCCCTTTGCCCCTCTGGCTCTGACAAAGCCTACCCCTTTTTCAAGGGGCCGAATCGCAAATGCGTAAGTAGGCCCAACCCTATTGCGGATGCAATATAGTGATTGGGCACTTTAACTTACTCTCGCGATTCGTGAATTGTCAGATTCGAGGGCTGCGAGACTTTAAAGCGCGTAACCTGATTAAAGGTTAACCGTTAATATCAATTCAAATATAGGATTATTTAACAAATAATCACTTATAAAAGGATTTTTAAGTAGAATTAATGGCAAACTATTGCATTAAAAGAATTGATGAGTAAAGGGAGATACCTTGATAAACAAGAAAAAGCGTTAGGAAACAGAATCAGGAAGCTAAGAATTGCGCAAGGTTATAATACCCAATACGAGTTGGTTAAAGCTTTTACAGGCGATACAAAGAGGTCTTCTTTTATTAGCAGGCTAGAAAAGGGTGTTAACATAGACTTTACAACTATAGTCCGACTTGTAAGGACGTTAAAAATTTCAATGCTTTGTTTATTTGACTTTAATAACCAGTTTCCCATAACAGACGTTACTTATAATGTAAGTTTAGACGATAGCATAAATGATGAATTACGAAAATTCGGAGCCAAGGTTCGCAAGATCAGAAAATCTAAAGGATTGATGCAATTGGATTTAGCTCTTGAATCTATAATGGGCGATACTAGTATTAGTCATTATGAGCGAGGGGAGATTAAGCCTGAATTTGATACTATAGCAAGTATTGCATTAGGGCTAAAAGTTGAAATTTGGGAATTGTTTGATTATGAAGAGAAATATTCTTAATTTAAATAGAGATTCATAATCAGTCTATTATTCAATGCGATAACAATACCTATTAACAAATGCCCCTTCTGAATTAACCTGACCTTCAGCTAAACGATCATACATGCTGTCAATTCAAAGTTTGAGCTGATAAATGAAATTTCACTTAGTTTAAACAAAATGATAAATCCCTCATTAATTATGAAAAAAAAGTTCACAAAAAATTTTGTAAAGTCAAAGTAGCATAGTTAGATATAATCTACTGTCAATAATAATATTTAGATTTTGCCAGGCGAATTTTGATCGTAAGGGGGCAAGAGAAAGGCCGGAACATTATTTCACATATATTTTAAATTGTGAATATCATTTCTCATTATATTCATACTTACTAACCAAAATAATCTTATCAATTTTGATGGACTCCATTTTTTCTGCGAGCGAACCAAGCCTGGGATATTTATACCAAGTAAGATATGGCTTTATGCTTATTGTATCGGAGGTAAATGAAGATGCTAGGCTTCTCCTTGAACGAATTGATGATGTAAGTATTGAAACTCTCAACTCATTACAGGTTTACCAAACTAAGCTGCATATTACTTCTGTTGCTAATCTTACAAATGCTAGTACTGATCTTTGGAAAACCCTGAGGGTGTGGAGTGAAGGTATTAAAAATGGGACATTAAATCCTGAAACTGATTTATTCAACTTAATTACTACTGCGGTAGCATCTATAGATACTATTCCTTACAAGCTAAAACAAAACACTCAGAAAGATAGGAAAGTTGATGAAATATTAACTATTCTGAGAGATGTTGCGACCTCCTCAAAAAATGAAACAAATAAGGCTGCTTACGATTCTTTTTTAAGTTTATCAGAAGATCAACAAAAATCTTTAATCAAGAATATTACAGTTGTTGACGCATCCATTGATATTAATGAAGCAAAAAGTCTAATCCTTCACGAAATAAGACATTATTCGCTAAAAAAAGAAAGTTTGTACGAAAGATTGGAGGGATGGTTTATTGGTGAGGCGATATTACAGCTACAAGGGTTTCGTGATTTTATTACTGCGAAAGAGGTCAGTTCTAAAATTTTAGATATTGCAGATAGTTTCAAAAGTGATAATTTACCAAATGACTTCAACGTGCCAATTACCTCAGATGAAGCACAACTAAGACAATACAGGAATAAAATTTTTGTGAAACAAATGGAGCTTATAGGTTCTGGTCAAAAAGTAATTAACAATGCTATAAGCGATTATCATAGATCATTTAGTCAAAAATCAAAATGGCTGAGAGAAGGATTAATATATCCTGATGACGAAATTTCCTATAATAAGAAGTTAAAAGAAGATTGGGAACGTAAATTCTCAATTATTGCAGATAGTGTAGATAGTGATGACAGTGAAATCCAGAAATCAAAGGGGAAAGTATTTTTTGAAACACATTATTTAACACAATACCCACCAATACACATTAAGGAGCGCTTTAAAGAACAATATATGGTAACAGGAAGTTGTCATATGCTTTCAGATAAGAAAGAAGTTGGGTGGCATCCGGATTACAATAATAAATTAACAACTGAATAATGTTACCTGCTTGGGAAAATAGACCAGAAATTACTGCTAATCTTATTAATCCTGCGTTTTGCAGTGAGATAATAAGAGAATGTGCTATTGCATTTAAAAATGAAATAAATGATACCCTTCCCTTTTCGTTAGCCGTTTTAGTGTTGCCCCTGGTACTTAACAGTAGAATAAGAGAACGATTACCAAAATCTAAATCAAACACGATACATGCTTGGATCAATGATAACGAAGATATAAAAATCGGGTTAGCAAGACATATTACAAGTTTCCTGTCTTTCAGCAGAGAATCAATAATGTTTGGTATTGCACATAATACTTTAAGCATAGATGAAAAAGGCGGGATAGATATTAAAGTAAGAAAAAGTAAGATGAAGCTTGATGATCTGGAAATTAAAAGTTGTGTTAGTAAAGCGATCATTTTAGGAAAATTATTTTCCAAATCCGGGAACACTCTGACCATTTATTCAATCCTTGGTATCAAACCTTAATAATCACATTCCATGCAAATAAAAAGCATAGTACTTTATAATAAAACAGGAGAAAAGCGCAATTTACCTTTTGAAATTGGCAAGGTTAATATCATCACAGGAGAGTCTAAAACAGGCAAGACAGCTTTAATTGATATTGTTAACTATTGCTTGGGAAGTGACGATTGCCGTATATCAGAAGGTATCATTAGAGATACCGTTGAGTGGTTTGGCATATTAATCCAATTGGATACCGAACAAGTATTTATTGCTCGTCAAAATCCCAATAGGTTAAATCAAAGTTCAACACAAAACATCTATTTTTCAAATTCGGATATAGTTTCAATACCGGAGTTATCGGAAATTAGTAATAATTCAGACACAGGAACTCTTAAAGACTTTTTTACAAAAAAAATGTTTATTGCGGAATTCACAAATAGACCTGAAACAGGTTCTCGTGATGCATTAAGTGTTACCTTTAAACATAGCAGATTCTATTCATTCCAGCCACAAGATTTAATTGCCCAACGAAATTATTTGTTTTATAATCAAACAGACAATTTTGCAGCACAGGCGATTAAGGATACACTGCCATATTTTCTTGGAGTATTAAGAGAAGATACAATAAGAATAGAACAAGAAATTGCTGCAAAAAAAAGAGAATTGAATCGTAATGAGAAAGAATTAAAAGAATTTGAGAGACTAAAACAAGATGGCAGTAATAAAATCATCGAGCTGGTCGAAGAAGCAAAACAGCTAAACTTATTAAATTCAAATATTATAATTGCAGATGAAACCCAGGCCATGATAGCACTTAAGGAAGTACTGGTGTGGGAGGAAAATATGATTGAAGTAACCCAAGGAGAAAATGCCAATTTGAAACGACTTATAGATGAAAAAAATGAGCGTTCAAAGGAACTGGCGATTTTAAATGATGAAGTAATAGCCGTCAAAGCGTTCATTAATCAGACAACAGATTACTCTACAGAGGCCACACAGCAAAAAATCAGATTAGAATCTATAAAGCTATTTCTAGAAACAGAAAGTGAGCTACATAACTGCCCTTTGTGTAGTCAAAACATTGAAATTAATATTCCGTCAATTACTGCAATTAATAAATCGTTAACAGAATTATCTGCGAATCTGACAACTACAATTGTGGAGCAACCTAAACTAGGACAATATGTAGAGAAACTATCCTTAAATCAGGAAAATAAAAAGAAGGAAATAGAAATAATACAAAATAGCATAAAAGCAATTTATCTTGAACAAGATGAATCTGTTAAGCTAAGAGATATAAATTTAAGGAGAGGTAAAGTAATTGGCAAGGTTTCATTATTCATGGAAAGCTTTCGTGTGGTGGTAGAAAACACCACATTGCAGAATAAAATTGATCTATTACGTACTCAAATTGCCACGCTTGAAGAATTAATTAGTTCCGAAGAAAAGGAAAGCCGCTTAAATGCAGTTTTAAATCAAATAAATAATCAGATGACAAACTGGGCATCTGGGCTTGATTTAGAACATCAAGATGCACCAATCCGATTTGATATCAAGAAACTTACCATATTTGCAGATACTCCAAATAAATCAATTGCATTAAATCACATGGGTAGCGGAGCCAATTGGGTGGCTTATCACTTATTGGTACACTTTGCCCTTCATAAACATTTTGTTAAGGCTCAACGTCCAGTCCCTAGATTTCTAATATTAGACCAACCGTCTCAGATATATTTTCCACCTGAGCAAGATCTAAATCAGACAGGAGAGATTACTACTAGTTCTGATGAAACAGCAGTTAAACAGATGTATGAGTTTATTTTTAAAATAACAAAAGAACTTGCTCCGGAATTTCAGGTAATTATTATTGATCATGCTAAACTTAATTTCCCTGATTTCACTGATTCTATTACAGAGGAATGGAGAAATGGAGTTAAGTTAATACCTGCAAGTTGGATTGAATAATAAATGAAAGGATTTCAATTTAGAAGAGTAATTATTAGTGACATTACTAACTTCCTATAATGCAAATGTGTGGATGGAATTATTCGTTAGATGATTAAGGTTAAGGTTGGTTATTGTGATCTGTTGCTAGCACCTTCACGTCAGAATAATGCAAATTTCAGTATTTTAAAAGATCTAGCAAGCACTCAGTTTTATGGACACAAGAGTAAACGTCTTTACATTAATTGACTACAACGATTTTTATAGCGAAGAAAAGTCATTGGCGGAGGCTTTAAACGTGATACGGAACATCCCATCAATAACTTTATTGAATTATGTCTCTGGCTTTAACGTTAACCTTTACCTGCGTGAAAACTTTGAATATTCCGGTAAGATACAGGCATATATATTGGACAGCGTTTTAAGAAAGGCACCAGTTTTACTAACGGAAAAATGGAGGGAAATTCTAGAATCGAACAAAAATGAAGGCCATTCGCCTGTCATAATTTGGAATTATTCAAACTTACTCTTTTATGACTTGATCTTTAAACGATTTAACAGTCGTCCATCAAGGGATCTTAGTATGAATGAGGCCAAGGCATTTTTTAATGCATACCTCATAATTAATTCAATTGCCAACAGGAAAATAACAGTAGAAGAAACCGATTTGTTAGCTGCATCGCAAAACAACAATATCGAGGAGATTACAGTTCCAAGCTTTATTTATCAGAAAGATTATGCGTCAACAACCGACTTTTCCAACCAAATAACAAGGGGTGTACTATTTTTCAAGTATTTGGAAATGCATCCAAAGTATAAGGTCTTAGTCCAAGAATATTACCAAGTTAGGTCTATCCCTGGCTATCTAAGAATGTTTAAAAACCTAATGGTGTTGTTCTCGGAACTTAAAATCGCTGGCGATCTTAGTGAAAGGAATCAACTGGTCAACTTGGAGGAGTATGTGTTGACAGGAGACGTTGATTTATCTTTTATAGAAACTTTATGTATCAATTCATATATCAAAAATTACGTTGGTGGCAAAAGCTTTGTGCAGTTGCGCGAGAAGTTTTTATACAAATCAGGAAAGTATATTTTTTTTGTTCTAGATGTGAATTTTCTGATAGATAATTTTTATAAAGCGCAGATATTTTCCTTTAATGGTTTTTTGAAGAAGAAAGGCATAAAAGACGAGTTTTTATCTGTAAAAGCCAAAGAGTTTATGGAAGGAAGCTATTTGCCACAAGTAATTGGCCGATGTTTTCCTGATTACAGTAGATACCTAGGCGATGAATGTAAAAACTCGAAAGGGGAGGAACTGTGCGATGTATATATCAGGGAAGGAAATAAAATTTGCTTAATCGAGTTTAAAGACATCTTATTGAATGCTGATGCCAAAAATAGCGGAGATAAAAATATTTTGTATGCAGAACTTGATAAGAAATTCTTAGAGAACCAAAAGAAAAAGCCCAAGGGAGTGACTCAATTGTTAAATGCGGTAAACGATATTGAAATTAATGGTGTATTGTTTGATAAGGATTGTCCATCTAGTAACTTGGAAATATTTCCTATCATTTTGTATACAGATTTTTCTTTTGGGATTGAAGGGCTTAATAAGGTATTCAAAGAAAAGCTTAACTGTAAGCTAAATAATTTTACATTTTCCAAACTGCGAACAAACGAGCTTACATTTATTAATCTCAGTTTTTTTGAATTACATGAAGAATATCTGGCTAATAAGCACCTTAACATCTTTGCTATGCTAAAGGAATATCATCTTCATATCAAAGAGCCCGATTACTACTTGACTCCTTTTGAATCCTTCAGCAGGTTTTACATGAATAAAAATATTTCCATCGAAATAGGTGAATCAAGTTATTACAAACAAATGCTTGAGGATATTACCCAATCCTAACAAATAAGCCTATAAGTCTTTAATTATGGAATTCGATAATTTTAAAACATATAAGATGGCTGGCAATGGTTTTGAAACCTTTTGCACTCAATTGTTTGAACGTCAACTTCACAGAAAACACAAGAAAGGTTTCAGGAAATCCACTTAGGGAAGTTGATTCTGTTACGAAAAGAGGTACAGGCAATCGATATTGATCAAGCAGGCTTGTAATTCTAGTAACAGAAAGTTTTCTTTTGAGCTCGAAATGCTCATTTTGCATCAAATTCGTGTAAATTTTATTTATATAAATATCATTTCCTGGTTCTCATTAGAAAATAGATAAAATGGTTATAAATAATAAACTAGTTGACCAGACGAAGATTGATCTAATAGATACAATAGTCACAAAACTTAAGCATGTCGTTGGTCATTTGCAAATCAGGAACTGGCTTGAACAATTTGATTATGAAGAGTGGGACTTAGCTCTCAAAGTGCTAAACAATTTAGAATACTATGATGAAAATGATTTATTTAAATTGTTTAATAACGGTTTAAATGATATTTATAAAAGAATAAAAGATTTCGAACGTGCTTGGGAAATTTCTTTGAAGACAGCCCCGGGAGACTCTAAAATTGAACAGCTAGAGAAACGAAACGCCAGAAATTTACGAAGGAAGGGGAATAACCAAGTTCAGATTTTACCATTAGGTAATAATGGAAAGAGTGGTGGGCATATGTTATACTATATTCTTCATACCCCGTTTTTTGCGAAATCCAAATTTCAAATTTTGGATAATAAGGAGAAAATAACTGTTAATAACTTTGATAATTTCCTACACTTAATTTTAGTAGACGACTTTTTAGGTTCTGGAGATTCCGCCTATAAATTTATTAATAGCGAAATTTATCCTATCCTTAACAAATTAGGAGTACAAAAGGTAAGAATATACATATTATGCTCAATTTTTATGGAAGGCGCTAAGAAGAATATTACTCAAAATTCATACTTTAATACTATTCAGATTATCGGTACTCCCAGAGTTCCAGCTTTTTCATCAACAGGTTCACCTTTCGGCTATCGCCCATCTATGGTCAAGGTGAGAGAATTTTGTTATAAATATGGGAAAGGATTATACACGCAGACTGATTACGATGCTAAACCACCCATTACTACAGACTACCCTTTGGGTTATAAGAATACGCAATCATTAGTTGCTTTTGCCCATACTATTCCTAATAATACCCTTCCTATTTTTTGGTCAATAACTAGAGGATGGACTCCTTTATTCCCAAGAGTTATTTTTGCCAGGTTAAAAGATAGGGTAACCTTAAATAAAGAATCCCGTATTTGGATTTCAATAGCGAGTAAGTTAGGTAAGTCTTTTTTTAAGAAGCACACCTATTCAGACAAGAATATTAAATTGATTTGCTATATTAGATTGTTGAAGATGGGAACTGTGGGTGCTGTGATTTCCCAGAAAATAGGAATCTCACTATTCGAGATGGAAGAGATTATAGAAGATGGGATATTGAGAAAAATCTTAAAAGATCACAGAACTTTGACCAATAAGGGTCAGAAAATGTATGATTTGGTGATGCAACAGCGTACTAGACATTCTTCGGAAAGTACCGTTATTAAAGATGATATTGTCTATATACCTAAATTTTTTCGTGGGAGGACTTAGTATTTTTTTAGCCTTTCTCTCGCAAGAGAAATCAAAGCCTTGTTTTGATATGTCTAAAGCTACTTTATACTAAATAATGTACAACAACCGCCTTCCTGCGTCGCGGGGCGTTGCTGTACATCATTCACTAACGTGAATGAGATTCCAAAAATGAGTAATTGAATACTAATGTCTTCCCCACGAAATTTAATCATTCAAGAAGCTGAGGAAAATCATCATTCAAAAGAATATTTAGATGATATTTTAGCTTATTATGATAAGCTTTATAGTCAAGGTCTTCCCGTTATTTATTCTCTCCCTCATCTTTGTATGTTGATGAGAGATATTAATAGAAAGGTTCCCAAAATAATTTCATCTAGGAATTCATATTATGCTACGTTTAAAATAAAGAAGCGAAGCGGTGGGAAACGGGAGATATCAGCGCCTTTTGTTCCATTGAGAGATATCCAACAGTGGATTTATCAAAATATACTTTCTAAAGTACCTATCCATCCTTCTGCTTATGGGTTTGTTAAAGACAAATCTATTGTGGATAATGCGAAGGTCCATCTCAATCAACAATTTATTATTAACATTGACTTATTGGACTTCTTCCCATCTATCCCTGAAAAGCGAGTGTATGGTATATTTAAATCTTTGGGATATCATCCTAATTTGGCGGTATATTTAGCGAGGGCTTGTACGAAAGAGGTAGAAGTGTTCGATTTATTAAATCCAAAGATTCTTAGAGATAATAGTGTATTACCGCAAGGAGCTCCGACAAGCCCTCAATTGTCAAATCTTGTATGCAGAAGATTGGATAAAAGACTGAATAATTATGCTGTTAAAAATGGATATAAATATTCGCGCTATGCAGATGATATTACTTTTTCCGGTAATGAAGTGAATACGCTTAAGCTAGATGTAATTTTTAAGATCATCAATAATGAGGAATTTATAGTTAACCTTGATAAGGTTAAATTTTTTTATAAATCCAGTAATAGAAAGATTATTACAGGATTAATTGTTAGTGATAAAATAAGAATCCCTAAGAAGTTTAAGAGAGAAGTAGCCCGTCATCTTCATTTCACTGAGATACATGGGCCTCAAAACCATATCCAACATCTACAGCAGCAACATAATTTTGATAAAGTTAATTATCGAGATTGGTTGTTTGGGAAAATCTGCTATATTAAAATGGTGGAACCTGATTATGGTTTGGAATTGTTGAATAGGTTTAAGTCGATCGATTGGGGTATTTAATTGGAATGAAGTATAACTTGATTTAGTCAAATTCGAATAAATAATAATTTCTTCATTTTTCTATAATCTGGTGGCTGTTTTGCAAGAATATCATCTATGATATTTCGTATTGATCGTAATGTTAATTTGAGAACAGATCT
>Ga0316604_10002347_pt1 | contig 14622 bp, 20 predicted proteins | sample OWC_soil_day20_C_FD_207650 | JGI IMG/M metagenome (GOLD analysis project Ga0316604, IMG submission 207650) | Wetland soil microbial communities from Old Woman Creek delta, Ohio, United States - OWC_soil_day20_CT | ecosystem: Environmental > Terrestrial > Soil > Wetlands | place: USA: Ohio... | reverse complement strand
TGTAATTGGACCAGGTTGCGGACGTTTGATAGATATACCATCATATCCAGGATGCATGAGCCAGATCCGCGCCACTGCCCATGATACCGGTACCATTTTGACCGGCTATAACCGATTATTGTTAATTTACTAATTGGGGTTTTATAATAATACTCCGATCAACTTTTGCGGCTATTTTTTGCCTCTTTCCATTTAGACTTATTAAAGCCTCTTGAACAAATTGGACACCACGAATTATCATAAAGGACTGAATTTGCCCTAGTTTCCCAAATGTGATTTTTACTACAACGAAATTTTAGTCTATCAATTGTTGTACATACAGCTGATGATAAACACTCTCCACCGTGATTTTTTGCTATTTCCTTAAATTCTTCAATTGAATGGGTCTTTTTTTGTTTTACTCCGCACGAAACTCGAAAACATTCTGGACACCATCTTCCTCTCTTGATAGAACTAGGAGTAGCCTCCCATTGATGCCCATGAACACATTCCCATTGTAGTTTAGTGTAATTATTTATGTACTTTTTTGAAATACATTTTCCACCTTTTCTTCTAGCATGTTCCTGCATTTCTTTAATACTTAACTGTCTAGCATTTCCACAAATTGGACACCAATGACCTCTTTGAACATTATCCCAGGCAGCTTGAAAATCATGGCCATTATGACAAATCCAAGCATATTTATACTTGCCATTTATATATTTTCCAGAAAGGCATTTACCACCACGTTCAGAGGCTAGTAATTGCAAATCATCTATACTATATTTTCGCAATTTACCGCTTCCTTTCCAAATTTCCTCCGGTCACCATTTTGACTATTAGGATAAAGCTTGATAATAATTATTTCTGTAATCATCACAAAGCAAACATACTGCTTTGTCACCGAGGAATAGAGTATATTCACCGTTGGTATATGGAGCAGCTCGCAAAATATCTCCTTTTTTTGCTTCAACATCTATAATCTTAGGAATATCTTTTATTACTTCGAATTTCGTACTTTCAAGTAATTCATTTATTATAAGATTAATAGCTCTCAAAGCTTTGGGCGATAATTTCCCTAGTTTACTTTTCAATTCCTCATCTGAAATAAACGTTTTAATTGCTTCGTGTGAAACCCCTTTGTCAGTAAAAAAATTAGCTAATGTAGATTCCATCGCGGTGCATATCTTCTCAATATCATCCATAATACGGTCTCCTTTTTAGAGTGATAAATTAGCCGAATAGATTTAAACCTCCGTCCCATTTGACATTAGTCCTTTTCTAATGTTTTTCTACTTGAATTGAATCCCTTAATAATACGCTGTAACAAAGTATTCATCGGTATCTCCATATCAGAAGCTGCTTTTTGAACTTTATCATATTCTGATGGTTCCAATCTTAAGTTATAAGTTTTCATTACTTTTGCAACTCTATTATTTCGAGGCAGTTAAAACCCTCCCTGGCCAGTTTGACTATATAAGCTATTAGCTTAAAACTTATTGCTTATTCAACTGCAGCTTCCTTTAGGAAATTAGTTCTATTGATTTTTCCATTACCCGTACAACGTTCACCGTAGCAACTTTATCGTCTTTTATGCACATATTATTTACTTCATCAAACGGTATAATATAAGCAATCCCAGGAAGATTTGGATTATAAATCAAACAACCCTCAACCCACGTTCCATCTGTTAATTTTTGTGCTTTATAAAAACGTAGTGATTTTTTCAATCTAATCCCTCACTTTTAAGTTTTCTATGTCTAGTGATTATCAACAGCATGCCATTATTTTGACTACTTATTTTTAGTCCCGAAATTCACTTTGAATGCTTTTAATATAAATCCTAGAAGCTTGATATTTAAAACTGTAAAGCCTATTAAACCTAAAATCACTCTATAATCTAAAGCATCTTGAAAAGTTAGATTCATGTTCTTTGCATGTAAAAAAAATATTACAGCTATCACCCATGCAGCAATTTCTATTATTAGAGCCTCGAAAACAGTCATTAAAAGATACCTTCTTTCTTAAACCACCAGTTTAACCGGCTGCCTGGTGCCGGTCACAATGATGGTTCCGGCCTGTCGGTACTATAGCCATTTTGACATCTAGATTTTCCTGTTAATTTCGACTATATAGCCAAAGGTACATTGCCCCTTAGATATTGATTCTTTCAAAAGATTACCTGTGCTTTTGATTTTAAACATATTAATTAATTTATTAGACGGATTAATATTTTGAATCTTAATCCAAGTTTTATTATTCTCATGAGCCCATTCTTTTGGTAAAGCTCCAGGTTCAGGGCAACTAATTTTTTCTGAATCACAAACAATATCTAGTACCTTGGCGTCGTACATTATATCGTTATTCCAACGTCTACTTGCAAAAAAAATATATTCAACATATTCAGGTTTTAATCGGAAGATTTCCTTCTGTAATGCACGATAAAAATTATCGAATAAAGAATAATAATCAAATCCGTATGAGATTCCATCTATTTTTATAAACGGTTTCTTCTTGGTCGGCAGTTCCATGATCGGCCAGCCCGAAAACTCTGAGTCGTCAAAGAAGGTTTTACATTCTCCAATGCCCAAAGACAAAGAATCGATCAGTCTTGCATCCCATCCGGTAACGTGAGAAATGTTATTTAAAGTTTCGCCGAATACTTTCTCAACTACTGGGCTTACTACATCTCGCGCATTATCAATTGCCTCTTCAGGGTCTGCGCCCAAATCAACTGCTTTGCAAAACTCATCGTAGCTCTTCCTCATATCCATCCAAGCATCCGCATAACCCTGCGACATAGAATATTGAAGTTTTTTGAGTCCCTCAATTATTTGCTCAGCCGTAACGCCAAACAATTCTAAAAGTACATCGTTATGTGGAGGCAAAAGATGATTTAGCGGTTCAAGTTCAAATACCTGATAGCGATTACCTCTAACGAGATAGAGCATCTGGGATTCTACAATATGATGCATCATCTCATCGGATATCTCTCCAGTATCTTTTTTATATGCCGACCAATAATGATAAAAATACACGAACTCTTTATACAAATCTTCTATATATGCAAGAACAGAATGCCATCGTTTTTCTTGATCCTTTGGATTCTGTATCATCAAAATGGTTTTTTACTGAAACCAAGATACTTTGGATATATTCCTGAGCCCTGATAACCATATTTTCTTCGCTCGTATAATCAAGCTCAGAGAACTTATTCATATGAGACAGCATAGCCATAGCTTTAGCGAATTTAAGTATCATTAAAGGATCGCAGATAGATATTTCTTCTATTATTTTTTGGACCTTCTCATCTATGAGGTCTTTAACTTTCGGGTATTCATCTTTATAAAACGCTTTCATTTGAGCGTGCTGCTCGGGTGTACTTAGATTGCGCATAGACACAACCTTACCATAGCGAGCAAGTTCAAATCGCCCATCATTATAGTAAACATCAGCTTTAACTAATCTTTGCTGATGTTTTTTTTGTTTCTTTTTACTCATGGCGCAAATCCTCCTTTCGCGAAGAGGGCATTTTAAAACTCCAAAACTCTCGGAATCGAAGGGGTAAGTGTTGCTGCCGCATTTTGTCCAGCAGTAGACGGGTGTAACTGTCCAAAGACTCTCGGGAAGACTCTCGGGGACGGTTCCACCGATTCAGTCTTACCGTGCTACATTATAATTAAAAAATTCCTCAAAAAACATAGAACTCCTGCCAATTTTTTGATAATTTGGCAGGAGTTCTATGTTTTTCGCCATTACTAATGGTACGGTTCGCCTCAACTAATCTTAAACGGTATGTTGTATAACCCCCACTACTCATACTTATACACTAACCGCCCGCTTATTTCGATAAAATTTTAATTTCGTGTAAATGTTTAGGGGGGTGTCGACCCCCAACATACGTTTGCCACATTTAGGCCATCTATAAGAACATAAACACACACATCTAGATTCATATTCGAAGTTTTGTTCTCCTCAAATGGGTATGCTATACACTGATGATTACCGAAAATATTTCGAATATCACACCTGAGAATCTGAATATTTCGGTGCGGCAGTACCGCAGTTCCGGCAAAGCGGAAACCGACTGTCCGGAACTGAGAAACCGCTCATGTTATTCGCTTAATACCTTATCCAAGCCATAAACTTCACGCATTGACATATCTTTTGCTGGATGCTGTACAACAATATATTTACTTCTACAATCACCAAAGGTTCCAGACAAAATTAAACAACCTTAGTCCTTACCGGTAAAATAATTATCGGGTCCCTTAGCAGAAGTTAGTTCACTAACTTGGGTTATTGTATTTCATAGAACAACTTACCAAACACAACTTTATCGGGCTTTGCTGCTTAAAACCACACCTAGAACTTGGTTAGCATTATCAGCTATATTTTTTCCAACCTTAACTTCTAGTACACCTATTAGGCTTCGCATCTGCTCTTCAGTCAATCCAGTATTAAACCCCATGTTAAAATGCCCTTGCAGTTGGGGATTTACGCCATTAATACTAGCTAGAGCCGAAATCGTCGCTATTTCTCTGCTCTGAAAATCCAGATTATCGCGTCCGAAGATATCACCAAACAGGTGTCCCTTTAAAAACTGATCAATGGCCGGGGTAAAATCTATATACCTTCCGGCAGCCGGAGCTCCAATCAGACTTGTCTGAACTTCGGTTCCTAGTTCAATACTACTTTTGTCGGTAGGCATCGGACTGGGCTCCCGTCCGATCTCATCTTTGATTCCCTTGCGCTCACGTTCATCCATGACAGTAATGAATGCACTGATTGCGTTCAAACTACGCGGAAATCCCGTATAAGCATACATCTGAACTAAAACCTCTTTAATTTCATTGACGGTCAAACCGGCATCCAAACCATCGTTCAACGCCGTTTTTAATTTTACCAAGTCCCCATTAGCGGTGAACGCAGCGATAGCGACAACGCTTTGCTGTCTTGCATTCAAGCCTTGATCATTTGCGGCTTGTGCATGCGAAATAGCTGTAATGTTAAACACCGAAATTATTATGCCTACCAATATGGCAGCAATTTTTATGTTCACAGAAACACCACCTTGTCATGTATGTTTTTTTTACATAGTCATATTCTATCTCATCAACTAAGAGTAAGATCGATTTCATCCGCACTACCCTATCCACTTAAACGGGCTGGGATATGCTGGCCTAATCATCCCCTCCTCACTTTGGTCCGTCTATTTTTCTTCAGAGACGTTCTTCACCTCCCTAACGTTTCACTATGCGTGCTATAGAGAATCGTCATCAATTGAATCAAGTTGCCTCTTACTGCTCACCGTCTCAATCCCTTGTGTTAACTCCAAGACATTAGGTGGGTATTCATTGACTTTAATTAAGCAAAACACTTCCTATTAGTTCGGTATTTTTAGACCATATTCCGCAAAGACATTATTAAAACAAATCCAATCTAGCGTTTTACGGCTTGATGACTATCTTAAGTACAGGATCAGTACTAGAAGTTAAACGTTCAAAGGCAAGTTGGAGCTGATCCAGTGGCATGATGTCAGTTACGTATTTCTCCACATCGATCATTCCACTTGCGATCAGGTCGATGGTTTCGGCAAATTCAACGCGTGTGCAGGACACGCAACCAATGAGACGCACTTCTTTTAACACGATCCTATTAATATCGATAGAGACAAGTTCGGTTGGACAACCTATCATCATGATCTCGCCGCCAGGTTTCACCCCATCCAAGCAGGTATTGAGGGTATCTCCCGCACCGACGACTTCAAAGACAACATCAAAACCGCCTTTTGTTGCCTCCTGCATCTTCTTAGCCCGGTCAGGATCATTGCCGTCGAAATACTCGTCGAAATCGCCAATTTCTTTCGCCTTGGCAATTTTGCGGTCATTAACTTTGGACATCGCTACATAAGAAGCTCCGGCTTTTTTGAGCAAGCCGCCCAGCAACTGTCCAATAATGCCACTGCCCACGACCAAAACCTTGTCATGGAGCTTGAAGCTGGACTGTTTGATGGCATGATAAGCCACCATTAGTGGGTCAATCAAGCCAGCGGCCACATCAGAAACGTTATTCGGCAGCTTATAGGCATTCATGGCCTTACCCACAAATTTTTCCGCGTAGGCACCGTTGCAGACAAAACCGATATAATTCGTGCCATTCACGTCTCGGCAGAGCTGCTCCTTGCCGTCTCTGCACATATCGCACTCGCCGCAGTACATATTGGCCCAGAAAGTCACGCGGTCACCAACTTTGAAGTCGCTATCGCCAGGCTTGGTGACAACACCGCAGTACTCGTGACCCATGATAAAATTCGATACGCCAGCTTCCCATCCTTTCCCCGCTTTCCACATATGAATATCGCTACCACAAACCCCGCAGGCCGCGATCCGGATTTCGATCAACCCTGGCCCCATGGCTGGCACCGGCACATCAATCACTTCAATTTGTTTTGGTCCGGTCAAGACACCTGCTTTCATAAGTTGTTGCTGCATTTTCACAAACCCCTTTCCAGCTTTTGTTGTTTCCATAGACCAATGTTCTATATTCCACTTAGTCCCCCACCTTCGGCGTTGGATTATAAGTAATCATAAAAATTTACGCCACCGTTAACTCTAAGAATGAAAATCTTGCTAAACCACCATTAATATTCAACAAACTCTACGGTTAGTTCAATTAATTAAAGATTTTTACCAAAAAACTCTGCCAGCTTAGCGACTGCGGGCGTTACATATTGCAGTTTGTCATACATATCGAAATGTGAAGCACCTGTAATAATAAATAACTCCTTCGGATCTTTTGCTTTTTCATATGCATTTTGGCTGAAATATAGTGTTTCAGCCTCAGAACCTGCAATCAAAAGGAGTGGGCGAGGTGAAATGGTTTCTATATGTTCGAAGGGGAAGAACTCCATCTGCCGGATCGTGCTCGTAAATCTGAAGTTCCCCGTCGCATTCGGCTGCCGCCCTCTTAGTGTATTATAATAGTCGTAAGCATCGCGGATAAACTGAGGTGCTGTTGCTGGTGGTGTGGAAGTCGGCAAAAGCTTATCAATACGAGCCGCTTCACCACGAGCTTCTTTTGTACGCTGCAGCGCTGCGTCTTTTAAAATTTGTATCCGCTGCGCATCGGAAACTGGCCACACATTCTTCAAACCTTCTCTGGCTGCCGCACCTACATCATAAGTAGAAATGCCGGCAACCGCTTTGATCCGGAGATCCGTCTGAGCTGCGCTTATTGTATAACCCCCGCCGGCGCAAATTCCCAACGCTCCGATGCGTTTTTCATCTACTTGGTTATGATTACTAAGATAATCCACCGCACTGCGGATATCTTCGACACGGTCAGTAGGATTTTCCATAAAACGAGGCTCCCCACCACTCTCCCCGTAGTGAGAGGCATCATAAGCCAACGCTATAAAGCCCTGTTCAGCAAGGTTTCGTGCGTACAAACCGGAGGTTTGCTCTTTTACACCACCCCAAGGGTGGGCTACGACTATTGCCGGATACTTTTTACTCTTATCAAAGTTGGCAGGCAAATATAGATTCCCAACCATAGTAACATTATTGTTTTTGAAAGATACTTTTATCATATTCACCCCTCGACCGTTATCATTCAAATTTTGAGCTGCTGCAATATTGAAAAAACTAAACAATGAACAAATAACCCCCACTAAAATTAAAGCAATACTTTTCTTCAAAGCTACTACCACCTTTCTCTTCTTATTTATTTTGATATGCCTTCGTTAAAAATGTTGCTTGTTTCAGTAATATTTTGATTTTCATCCATCCTCCCACCAGATAATACGTCAACCCGACATAGCAGCCAACAATTGAAAAATAGTCGAACAGGAACCGCCAGAACGATGGTTCTGTCCCCCAGCCCCCAAAAACATGCTGCATAATAATATTTGAAGCAATATGATTAACAAAGGATGCATGGATACCATAAGAGATAACAACGATGGAGGCGATACTGCTCACAATCTCCCAGCTAAAAGAATCCCCCTCGATATGCAGCCAATTCTTGAATTTCATCATAAGCATTTCCCAGTGTAGCCCTAGTAGCCCTAGATGTATTGCCATGAGGATAAGACTTGTGTAATCAGTTCACTTCTGTTCATTTTCATGTTTCTTCCATTCTTTTGCGAGTTTATCGGTTTCAGGCAAACACTCACTATAATAAGTATTGATTTTAAAATCAATTAGATTTAAAAACTCCTGTATCTCTTCCATTTTTCTTAGAAGATTTTCTTTAGTCTCCGCTAAAATTTCTTTTCGTGCGTTTTTTGTATGCTCCCCTTCAATCGCTAGCCGAGTGTACTCGATGATTGATTCCAACGGAACTCCGGCTTTCTTGAACTTCATCACAAAATCAATCCATTGCAGTGACATCTCATCATAATCTCGGATACCAGAATCTGTACGCGGCACCGGCGGAATTAAACCGATTCTTTCATAATAGCGCAGGTTATCTACAGAAATCCCCGTTATCTGTGAAGCTTCCTTGATTGTCATCACAAAACACCTCTCCCGTTAAAATTCTATATATTATTCGCCAAAGCCAAGCTTGCTCAGCCATGCAAAAATATTCTTTTGCTCATACGTACTGCTTCCCTTGAGTACAAGCTCTTCCAATACCCGGGATTTGGGAGCAAGCTTTTTGATATCTTCCAGACTCTGACCTGCCCCATAGCCGCCGTGCGTACAAAACGGAATGATTATCTTGCCTGTGAGATCAGATTCAGCCAGGAACGTAGCAACTGGTGGAGCAATCGTACCCCACCAAATCGGCGTACCGACAAAAATGACGTCATAAGATGCGAGATTTTCCACTTTCGCCTTCAGCGGCGGCTTGTAGCTTGACTCAACTTCCTGTTTTCCTTGCTTTACCGCAGTATCATAGTCTGTGGAATACGGTGTCGCAGGTTGAAGTTCAAAAATATCCCCGTCGACGTTCTGCCGAATCTGTTCAGCAAGTATACGCGTATTGCCCGAGTAAGAATAATAAACTACTACAGCTTTCTTAGCCTTCGGAATAGGCGATTCCCTTTCACCTTCCTTTGAAGATACGGCTGCTGTCTGGGCAGCGCCTTCGAAGTCTCCGGCACTGCCGCTGTCTCCTTCAAGACTTCCGCCGCTGCAAAAACAAGTACCGCGACAACAGCAAATACCAGTACAATATATCTCACTTTCATCTCTGCATTACTCCAACTTTATCTCGAAAAATTATCTTTCTATGCTCTGATCTACAAGTTCCTGTGCCATCCGACCATAATCCTCCGCTGACACATTACTACAGGCGATACAGTTCAACCATAAAATCGAGCTGAATACGCCAACCATCATCGCGCCGATAACGCCGAACAGCTTTTTCATAGCAATCAACCTTCTTTCATTCTTTCAAAATTACATTTTGTTTCTATGCATAGAGCTTATCACCTTAAGTCAACTTAAAGTCAATAGCATTTTTATCAGTTTTAAATTCTTTTTAAAACTACAAAGTGCTGTACCAACAAAAATTCATCGGCACAGCACCAAGACATATGGGCATCAACCAGATTACGCATTATTTTAATTTATTGTACTCATCATCGGCTACAGGCTCCAACCATTCTGCAGGACCTGCCTGGCAATTGGTTTCCACCGAAAGGTGTACGAACCAGTTGTCTCTTGCAGCACCGTGCCAATGTTTCACGTTTGCTGAAATCTTTACAACGTCACCTTCCTTAAGCTCGCGCGCTGATTTTCCTTCTTCCTGATACCAACCTCTGCCGCCTGTGACTAAGAGAATCTGTCCACCTGGATGCTTATGCCAGTTATTACGGCAGCCCGGCTCGAACGTTACGTTACCAATTGGGCAGTTAAATTCCTTGTCACCTGACACTAGCATTTGCAGATATGCCTGACCGATAAAATTTTTATTGAATGGCTCCGGCATTTTGTTGCCTTTTGGAAAAACTACACTATTACTTAAATCACTCATTTGAATCTCTCCTATTTATTATTTATAGGACTTTTTCTTTTTACTCGAATCAGCTTATTTTACGCCAATCTTTTTCAGCCAAGTCTCTACCTGCGAATCCTTTTAAAAAACTTCTTTCATTCAATTACAGCTTCAATCCTGACAATGAAATCGCCGTTCATCGCAACCGCTTGGACAATTCATCTTGTAAGCCGTTTGTGTCTCTTCCAAAAACATCAATACCATTCAGAATAGTCGATTGTGGACAGAGTTTTGCGATATCATCAAAACTGCGACCCTGACCACCTCCGCCATGTGTAACAAACGGCACAACTGTTTTCCCCGATAAATCATATTCCGATAAAAATGTTGCAACTGGAGGGGCTATCGTCCCCCACCAAATAGGCGAACCAATGAAAACCACATCATATGAATTGATATTGTCAATTTTTGTTTTCAGCGCAGGTTTATAACCCGATTCTATCTCTTGTTTTGCCTGCTTTGTAACAGTATCATAGTCGCTGGAATACGGAACTACTGGCTGGATTTCAACAATATCGCCACCCGTGGCTTTTTGAATTTGGCTTGCGATTTCACGGGTATTGCCGGACCAAGAGTAATACGCCACAAGAATTTTTTTTGTTTTTAAAGACGTTTGCGTTTGTTCTTGCCCTTTTGCTTGTGCATTAGCCGACGGAGAAATGCTGTCCTTTTTTGCTTCTGTTTTGGAACTATTGCTCCCACAAGCAGCGAGAGAAATCGACATCAGTAAAGTAAGAGCCAGAATTACTGTTTTCTTTAGCATATTAATCAACCTTTCTTTTACCGAAACTCACGACACAAAATAAAAATGTTTATGTCTTTCCTATATCATCAATGATTAAATGCATTATTCTTAGTAGATTGACTGTAGCTTAGTTTATACATTCAATCCCAACTGATAGGCTTGATTTGGAAACTCCGACCGTTCAATATCGCTTCTTCCACCACATCCTACTGCCAATACCATCCCGGCATCTTCCCAATTAAGATAACGTACCAGAGTTTTGTAATGTTCGGTAAGCGCCGTCATTGTCCAGTCTTTTGAATCGTAGGCTGTCGCCATGAGAATTGCTTTTTTATTTCCATGGAGTCTGGAATTGTTGGCATAAAAACGATCTATGACCGTTTTTAGCTGCGCCGACATGCCCCAATAGTAAAGTGGCGTGACAAATACAACAAGGTCAGCGGCCAAAAGTTCCGGATTCAACTTATTCATAGAATCTTGATATACGCAGGGACCATTCATCCCGCAGCGGTCACAACCAATGCAAGGATGTACCTCTTCAAAAGCCGCATTGAAGCGGAAAACACTATGTCCGGATTTTTCTGCTCCTTCGATAAGTTTATCCGCTAATAGCGCTGACGTTCCCGCTTTATGCGGACTACCTGTAATCACGGTTATTTTCATTTTTTTACTCCTCTCATTATTATTTTCCGTTGCTGCTAGTGCAACAGGTTTGTGTTGCGCTTTGTCTTGTGACGCAAAATTACAACCGCCCAGCAGGATAGTCACAAGACCCGCTCCGGTACCTGCGATAAAGTCTCTTCTGTTCATGGCGAACCTCCTGTACTCTTAACATCATCTATTTACCAAACAATCCGACAGCCTGTTTCATTCGCTCGCGCACAGTTACGTGGAACGGACAGCGCTGTTCACAGGAACCACAGCCTGTACAATCGCTGGCATGTCTTGTCAATTTGTAATAATGGTCTTTGGCTAATTCGTCGCCGGAGCTGGCCAGATCCAGATATTTATTGACAATGCCAATGTCAATATCGGCAGGGCATGGCTGGCAATGGTTGCAATAAATGCAAGCGCCGTTCATATCCTGTTGCTGTGCGTCAGCTATAAAGGAATAATCACGTTCTTCACGGGAAGTGTTGTAATAAGCGAGAACGCTGGTCAAATCCTCCATGTTGCGTATTCCAGGCAAACACGATATCGTTGCCGGCCTGTCCAAAGCGTACTGGATGCACTGATGGATCGACATAGCACGACCGAATGGTGACGTGTCGGCATTGATGAGGCGTCCGCCGCCATAGGCTTTCATAACGGTGATAGCCACGCCGCGCTTTTCACACTCCTGATATAATTGCCGTCGTTCCTGTGAGATGACCAGCTTACCATTGGATGGCACAAAATCATATGCCGCATTGATGCTCAGCATAAAGATATCAATTGCACCCGTTTCTAAAAAACGACGGCAAATATCAACCGAATGGGACGCAAAACCTAAGTAACGGATCGTACCGTCCTGCTTCAGCTTTTTGGCGTAATCAAAGATGCCGTTCGATAGAATTTTCTCAAAATCATCCACCTCATCAACATAGTGCAACAGACCGATGTCGCTGTAATCCGTTCCAAAGGCTCTTAACTGTTGCTCAAACCCCTGTTGTACTCTCCCTAAATCGCGTGTCCGGTTGTACACTTGAGCCGGATAATGAACGCCGATATGCATCTGGGTCAGCATCTTATCACGTCGGCCTTTTAACGCGCGTCCAATCGCTTCGGCTGGACTGAAATAGGACATGATTGTATCCATGAGGTTTATGCCATTGTCGCAGGCATAGGCAACAATCTTTTCAATTTGGGCAGCAGAAGATTCTTGCAGTTTACCCGACCCCAGACCAATCGTGCTTATTTTTTCACCAGTGCGAGGCATGGTCCGATATTGAATCGCACCAGCAAACTTTTGTACGCTTTCACCGCTTGACGGTGTATTTTCAGAAACCTTCGTCTTCACTAGTGAATTGAGCCCGCACCCAGCAAGCAGCAAGCTCACAGCTCCGGCTCCCGTTGTTTTTATAAAATCCCGCCGGTTCATTGTATTTCCCTCTTTTCCGTGTATTCAAGCTCTATATTTTTATAATTTTGTTTTTGTAGCATCTGTATCAGATAATACGTTATGGCAACATAGCAGCCCATGATTGCCATGTAATCGAATAGAAAACCACCCAGCGAAGATTTTGCGCTCCATCCCCAAAACACATGCTGAAAAAGTAATTTAGAACCGATATGACGTGTAAATGAAGCATAAATACCGTAGCCGATAATGATCAGTGAAGCGATGCGGCTGAGGATGATATAGCTAAAGCTCGTGCAGTCAAGACTAAGCCAACGGCATAGTTTGCCCCAAAGTGCGTTCCAATGGAAACCTAGATGGATTCCACAAAGGATAAGACCCATGTAAGCGGAGAACGTATGCAGTTCATGAACCAACAATGTGCCCCTCAATGGAAAAAAGGAAAAAACGGTTTGCGAAATAAGGACTCCTGTTACCGTGACTAGAAGCATCATGGCTACGAGCAGCAGATTCGTGGCGATATTTAGAATTCGGAGTAAGTTCATTTTCCCTTTACCGATTGCTGTAAACCAACAGCGGTTCAGGACGTTGTGGATAAAAAATAACAGCACAATGAACACTCCGAAAATTTCATGGATGGCATTGGCCGTGAAGCGATAATCCATGACAGCGAGGAGACAAAGTGTCATCACAATATTTAAGATATTTCTCTTCATATATTCACCCTCTGTAGCCAATTGGTAATTTCTGTATGCTTATTTTTCTTTATTTTCCCAACCCGAGAATCGAATACTCTAAGACTTTTGCTTTTGGTTGGATTTCTTGTATAGTCTTGTCGATACCGGAGAGGCCGCTGGCTTTATGTGTGCTGAAAGAAATGATGAACCGATAGCGCACTTCGATATTCAAAACTCGATCACAATGTCTTCAGTATTCAACTTGTTTTTGTTCTTTTGCAGGATACCGCTCTCCCGTTACCTTAATCTTTGAAACGTTGATTTCAAGTTCGCGTATCTCTTCGACTGTTAAGGTCAGGTCTGCGGCTCTTAGGTTCTCATCTAGATGTGCTAACTTGGTTGTACCCGGAATGGGAACGATCCAAGGTTTCTGAGCAAGCAGCCACGCTAATGCAACTTGTGCAGATGTCGCTCCTCTTGTTTTGGCAAATTCATTGAGGACTTCCACTAAAGCCAGATTCGCTCTCATAGCTTCCGGTGTGAAGCGAGGCAAGGTATTGCGGTTATCGTTGCCGGAGTCGAAATTCGTGTATTCATTCAAGGTGCCCCCAAGGAAGCCCCTGTTAATCGGACTGTAAGGAACAAAACCAATTCCGAGTTCTTCGAGCAACGGTAGGATAGCCTGCTCTGGTTCTCGCCACATCAGCGAATATTCGCTTTGGATAGCAGTAAGAGGCTGAACAGCATGGGCGCGACGGATCGTTTCCGGACCAACTTCACAAAGGCCGAAATGTTTCACCTTGCCTTCCTGAATTAAATCTTTCACCGTTCCTGCTACTTCTTCGATTGGTACGTTCGGGTCAAAGCGATGCTGATAAAACAAATCAATGACTTCAATCCTGAGCCGTTTAAGAGATTCTTCAGCAGCTTGGCGGATACGCTCCGGGCGGCTGTTCGGTACGGTTGCAACACTACCTTCATAGTTAAAACCGAATTTTGTGCTAATTACTAATTTATTCCGCAAAGGAGCAAGTGCTTCACCGACAAGTTCTTCATTGGTGAACGGTCCGTAGGTTTCGGCAGTGTCGAAGAATGTGATACCACGCTCTACTGCTTGATGGGCAAGTTTTATCATTGCCTTTCGTTCAGGATGAGGA
>Ga0316604_10002346_pt1 | contig 14625 bp, 12 predicted proteins | sample OWC_soil_day20_C_FD_207650 | JGI IMG/M metagenome (GOLD analysis project Ga0316604, IMG submission 207650) | Wetland soil microbial communities from Old Woman Creek delta, Ohio, United States - OWC_soil_day20_CT | ecosystem: Environmental > Terrestrial > Soil > Wetlands | place: USA: Ohio... | reverse complement strand
TTTTAGAGTTTACAGAGCGTATTAATCAGATTGTCTATGTATCTGCTACTCCTAGTGCCTATGAGCTGGGGGAAGCCAGCCAAGTCGCGCAGCAGGTGATTCGTCCTACAGGTCTCATTGACCCTGAGGTGGAAGTACGTCCCATTAAGGGACAAATGGACGACTTGCTTGGTGAAATCAAATTGCGGGCTGCTGCAAATGAGAGAGTACTGATTACGACTCTGACGAAAAAAATGGCAGAAAATCTTACGGAATTTCTAAAAGAAATGGGGATTCGCGTACGGTATCTGCATTCCGATATTGTGACCATTGAACGGGGCGAGATTATTCGTGACTTAAGAGCGGGTGTGTTTGATGTACTCATCGGCATCAATCTTTTGCGAGAAGGATTAGATTTGCCGGAGGTTACATTAGTCGCCATTTTGGATGCGGATAAAGAGGGATTTCTGCGGTCTGATACTTCCTTGATTCAGACCATCGGCAGAGCAGCTCGTAATGTGAATGGGCGGGTTATTATGTATGCTGATGTGATTACCAAATCCATGGCACGAGCCATGGAAGAAACAGATCGCCGCCGAGATATCCAGATGGCTTATAACGAGGAATATGGCATTACTCCCACCACCATTCAAAAACGGGTTAAAGAGCTGATTGAAACGACAAAAGTGGCTGAAAGCCCTGAACTGTATCGAACTGACCGCTTAGGCAATATGAGCCAGAGTGAAATGTTAGACCTGATCGGCAATCTAGAAAAGGAAATGCGCCTCGCCTCCAAACAACTGGAATTCGAACGCGCCGCCGAACTCAGAGATATGATCGTAGAACTAAAAGGCAGGGTTGGGAAGGTAGTAAAAGAGAAATCTCCAAAGAGCAAGAAGAGTAAAAAATGATTAAACGCGAAGACGCGAAACCGCTATCGTAAAATCTTCGTGCCTTCGTGTTTCAGCTTTTTTTACATCATATGGGACTTATAGATTAGAGTCAGAAAGGAATATACCAATGAAAGAAAAGATTGTTATTAAGGGTGCAAGACAGCACAATTTGAAAAATATTGATATTGAGATTCCTCGTAATGAGCTAGTTGTCATTACAGGGTTAAGCGGGTCCGGTAAATCTTCTTTAGCCTTTGATACCATTTATGCAGAAGGGCAGCGGCGTTATGTGGAATCTTTGTCTGCTTATGCTCGTCAGTTTTTGGGGCAGATGGACAAGCCGGATGTGGATTATATTGAAGGTCTGTCTCCTGCCATTTCCATTGATCAGAAAACAACCAGCCGCAACCCTCGTTCCACAGTAGGGACAGTAACAGAAATCTATGACTACTTGCGTCTGCTTTTTGCCAGAGCAGGCCGTCCTCATTGTCCAAAATGCGGCAAGCCCATTACCCAGCAAACCATTGAGCAGATGGTTGATCAATTAGTAGCTTTGCCTGAAGGGACTCGTCTGATGCTTATTGCTGGAGTCATACGAGGAAAAAAAGGCGAACATCAAAAAGTGCTGGAAGATATTCGTAAGAATGGATATGTCCGAGTACGAGTTGATGGTGAAATTCGTGATGTGGCCGATGAAATCAAGTTAGAAAAAAATAAAAAGCACACCATCGAAGTGGTGGTAGATCGGATTGTTCTGCGCGAAGGAATTAATCAGCGGCTGGCGGATTCTCTGGAGACAGCTCTCACCTTGGGAGAAGGCGTGGTAAATGTGGATGTCGTAGGAGATCAGGAAAGAATCTTCAGCCAGAATTTTGCTTGTATCGAATGCGGTATTAGTCTGCCTGAAATTGCACCCCGGATGTTTTCTTTCAATAGTCCCTTTGGTGCGTGCCCGGATTGTACAGGCTTAGGAAACAATATGGAAGTGGACCGCTCCTTAATTATCCCCGATACGAGCGTAGCTCTTATTGACGGTGCTATCACTCCTTTGAGTAAAAATACGAATTCCTATTTTATGTGCCAGTTAGAAGCGGTACTGGATAAATATAATTTCTCTCTACATGACACCTGGGAAAACTTATCTCCACAAGTGCAAGAGATTATTATGACAGGGTCAGGTGTAGAACAGTTTGATTTTGAATATGATAACATGTATGGGGAAACAAAAACCTATCATGCTGTTTTTGAAGGTGTAATCCCATTATTAAATCGTCGGTATCGGGAAACGGTGTCTGATTGGTCCCGAGAAGATATTGAAGAATATATGAGCTCTAAGCCTTGCCCCACATGTAAGGGAGCAAGATTAAAACCCGAAACCTTGTCCGTTAAGATCGGCGGTAAAAATATCTATGAGGTAACGGCGGGAACCATTGCAGAAACCCAGGATTTCTTTTCTAATTTAGATTTAACAGAAAGAGAGAAAGCTATTGCTCACCAAATTCTGAAAGAGATTCATGCTCGATTGGGATTTTTGCTGAATGTGGGATTAGATTATTTGACTCTCAGTCGGGCCGCAGGTACCTTATCAGGGGGAGAAGCCCAGCGCATACGGCTGGCTACTCAGATTGGCTCCGGACTGGTAGGGGTGCTGTATATATTGGATGAACCAAGCATTGGTTTACATCAGCGGGATAATAACCGTCTGTTAACGACATTGAAGCATTTACGGGATGTAGGCAATAGCCTGCTGGTAGTTGAGCATGATGAAGATACCATGTATGAAGCCGATCACATCATTGATATTGGTCCGGCTGCTGGTGCTCATGGTGGACAAGTGGTAGTTCAAGGAACCGTAGAAGAGATCAAGGCTTGTTCAGAGTCCATCACAGGGCAGTATTTGAAGGGGAGTAAATATATCCCGATACCCGCTGTGCGGCGTAAACCCAATGGAAAATGGCTGGAAGTAGTAGGAGCGAAAGAAAACAATCTAAAGAAATTAACGGTCAAATTTCCCTTAGGTGTGTTTACTGCTGTAACAGGTGTATCTGGTTCAGGCAAGAGTACCCTGGTAAATGAGATTTTATACAAAGGGCTGGCAGGACGGGTATATCGAGGTACAAAGACTCGGCCTGGTGCTCATGATGATATTCGTGGTGTAGAATATATTGATAAAATTATTGAGATTGATCAGTCGCCCATCGGTCGTACCCCTCGTTCCAATCCAGCTACGTACACAGGCTTGTTTGATGTCATTCGCGAAGTGTTCAGCCAAACCCAAGAAGCAAAAATGCGGGGATATAAGCCTGGACGTTTCAGCTTTAATGTAAAAGGCGGACGGTGCGAGGCCTGCCGCGGTGATGGGATTATTAAGATCGAAATGCATTTTTTACCTGACGTATATGTTCCTTGTGAAGTGTGTAAAGGGGCTCGCTATAATCGGGAAACCCTAGAGGTTCGTTATAAAGGGAAGAGTATTTCTCAGGTTTTGGATATGGTGGTGGACGAAGGAGTAGAATTTTTCCAAAACCTACCCAAACTTCAGCGTAAACTGCAAATTTTACAGGATGTTGGTTTAGGATATATTAAATTAGGACAACCTGCCACGACTCTTTCTGGAGGAGAAGCGCAGAGGATTAAATTAGCAACGGAATTGGCAAGACGTAGTACAGGTAAGACACTCTATATTCTCGATGAGCCAACCACCGGTTTGCATACTGCTGATATTCACCGCCTGCTTACCGTGCTGCAGCGTTTGGTCGATGGAGGGGACACTGTTGTAGTTATTGAGCATAATCTGGATGTCATTAAAACTGCTGATTATGTAATTGACCTAGGACCAGAAGGAGGCAGCCGCGGTGGTACCATTGTTGCCAAAGGAACTCCGGAAGACATCGTAAAGGTCAAGGCTTCCTACACAGGACAATTTCTAGCGCCAATTCTGGAAAGAGGAATACGGGAGTAAGGTGTAAGAAAAAAACGCTCGTTTTTACGAGGCAAAGCAAAAACTTTTTGAAACGAGAAGATGCGAAGGTAACGAAGATTATGAAATTTGTCATTGCGAGCATAGCGAAGCAATCCTTTACTTGTTAAGAGATTGCTTCACTCTGTTCGCAATGACAAAAGAAAAGTTAGTTATTCTTCGTGTCTTCGCGTTTCAAATTGTTTTAATTTTTCTAATAAAAAAAGAGTAGGCATAGTGCCTACCCTTGGGAATAGTATTTTTTATTTTCATTGTCAATTTCACATTCTGCTTCTTGAATGGGAGTCATACGTTTGTAAACGAATTGAGTATCAATATTGCCGCTGCAGAAATGAGGGTTATTCAAGATTTCCTGTTGAAAGCTAATATTGGTTTTAATGCCAGAAATGCGGTATTCCGCCAAGGCTCTGCGCATAATTTTAATGGCATCCCCTCTGGTACGTCCGTGGGCAATGACTTTTGCAACCATGGAATCATAATGGGGCTGCACTGTCATACCAGCGCATACACCGCTGTCTACTCGAACCCTTGGGCCGCCTGCTTCGTGGTAAAAGTCAATATGACCAGGAGAAGGAATAAAACACTGTTCTGGATCTTCGGCGTTAATACGGCATTCAATGGCATGACCGATAAACAAAATGTCTTCTTGCTTTTTGTTTAAAGGTTCACCCGCAGCAATCCGGATTTGTCGACGAACTAAATCAATACCCGTAACCATTTCTGTTACAGCATGTTCTACTTGAATACGAGGATTAATCTCCATGAAATAGAACTTGCCTGTTTTCACATCCAATAAGAATTCTACCGTTCCTACATTGGTATAATAAATGCTTTTGGCGGCGCGAATAGCCATTGCTCCAACAGTGGTACGCATTTCAGGGGTTAAGGCACTGGATGGGGATTCTTCGAGTACCTTTTGATTACGGCGCTGTATGGAACATTCTCGTTCACCTACGTGAAGGACATTGCCATAGGTATCTGCCATGATTTGTACTTCTATGTGCCGTGCTTCAGAAATATAAGTTTCCAGGTAAAAAGGACTGCGTGTTACATCAACCTTGTTTAAGGCACTGATTAGTTCTAATTGGTTGTTGGCAACATACATCGATTTGCCGCCGCCGCCAGATACTGGTTTTAAAATGACTGGATAGCCAATTTCACTGGCTAAATTACAGGCATGTTCATTATTGACAATCGGTTCACTACCTATTGTCATAGGCAGACCAGCTGCCTTCATGGCCGCACGAGCTGCATCTTTATTTCCTACTTGGCGGATGATTTCGGCACTAGGTCCGATAAAGATCAAGCCTGCTTTCGTAACTTTCTCGGCAAAATCAGCATTCTCTGACAAAAAGCCGTATCCTGGATGAATGGCTTCTGCTTTTGAAGCTTTAGCGGCCATAATGATCGCATCCATATTTAGGTAACTCTTCATTGCATCTGCAGGTCCGATATTATACGCATAGTCGGCCAGTTGGACATGTAGGGCTTCGGCGTCAACATCTGAATATACAGCGACTGTTTCAATATCTAGTTCCTGACAGGCTCGAATGATTCTAACGGCAATTTCACCACGATTGGCGATAAGTATTCTTTTGAACATCAATAGCGACCTCCCATTTGCAAATATCAAGTCAAATATTTTGAACGTTAATGGACTTAATTATAGTATATAACATCTAAGTCGACAATGAGTTTAGTGCATGTATACATTGAACCTTTAAAAAAATTATTAGCTGGTGCTAAAAGTATGTTACAATTATCTCATACTTATAGTCTTTTGGCAATGAGATATTATTTTCCAAAGGAGTATTTTAGCAATATGAATGATGAATTAATCGAGAAATTAAGCCATTTGCCGGATCAGCCAGGTGTTTATTTAATGAAGGATGCCCAGGAGCGTATTATTTATGTAGGCAAAGCCGTAGTACTGAAGAACCGTGTACGCTCTTATTTTCAATCCAGCCGTAATCATTCCCCCAAAGTGCAGTCCATGGTATCGCGGATTGTCAATTTGGAATATATCGTTACAGCATCGGAAATTGAGGCTTTAATCTTAGAATGCAATTTAATTAAAAAACATCGTCCAAAGTATAATATTAGTTTGCGGGATGACAAAACCTATCCTTATATAAAGGTAACGATAAATGAAGAGTTTCCTCGTTTATATGCTACCCGAAGAGTACAAAAAGATGGTGCCCGTTATTTTGGTCCCTATACCAGTGCAGGAGCGGTTCATGAAACCATCAAATTAATGCGTAAATTATTTCCTTTGCGCAGCTGCAGAATATTAGATGCCAGACGTCCTTGTTTAGAATATCATATTAAGCGATGTTTAGCGCCTTGTGCTGGCTTTGTAGATGCGGTAACGTATCAAGGTATGATAAAAGAAGTTTGTCTGCTGCTGGAAGGCCGCAGTGATACTGTAGTGCAAAGCCTGAAGAAGAAAATGGAGGTTGCAGCGGAGGAACTAGCCTTTGAACAAGCAGCAAAGCTCAGGGATCAATTGGCTGCAGTGGAAAAAGTCAGGGAAAAACAAAATATTGTTACAGGGGCAGGGGATCAGGATGCCATTGGCTTAGCTCGTTCTGCCCTCGGAACTTGCGCTCAGGTATTTTTTATTAGAAGCGGAAAAATGGTAGGGCGGGATCATTTCTTGTTAGCAGGCAGTGACCAGGAAGAGGATGAGGCGGTTCTAGCAGCTTTTCTCAAACAGTATTATAGCCAAAGTACATTTATTCCGAAAGAAATCTTATTGCCGATGAACATCGAAGAGCAGTCCTTGTTAGGGGAATGGTTAAGCCAGTTAAAGGGCAGTCGAGTGGCTGTGGAAACACCTAAACGAGGTACGAAAAAAGATATTGTCACCATGGCAGATGGCAATGCAGCCCTAGTGCTTCAAGAGCAAGAAGGAAAGATAAAGGCCCATTCGGAACAAACAGAAGGAGCGTTAGCTGACCTGGGAAGATACTTAGGGTTAGATGGTCCACCAGAACGCATGGAGTGCTTTGATATTTCCCATATTCAAGGAGCAGAGACGGTGGCGTCGATGGTGGTCTTTGAAAGTGGTATGCCGAAGAAAGAAGAGTATCGTCGTTATAAATTATTGACCGTGGAAGGAAAACCAGATGATTTTAAATCCATGCAGGAGGTAGTAAGCAGGCGATATGCTCAAGGAGGGCAGCCGCCCCCTGATTTAATCATCATTGATGGTGGTAAAGGACAATTAAGCTCTGCTTTGGAAATCATCCGTGGTGCTGGCTGGCTGCAGGTTCCTGTTATTGGCCTGGCAAAAGAATTTGAGCATATTTTCCGTGAAGGTGATAGTGAGCCTTTGATTTTGCCCCGGCATTCACAAGCTTTATATCTGATTCAACGTATTCGGGATGAAGCCCACCGCTTTGCTGTAACCTATCACCGAAAGCTCCGTTCAAAACGAAATATGGTGTCGGTTCTCGATCATGTTGCAGGGATTGGCGGGAAACGGCGTAAAGCATTATGGGATCATTTTGGCAGTTTGGCTAAAATGAAAGCAGCCACGGTTGAGGAAATGGCAGCGGTAAGCACTATGACTTTTCCAGCGGCACAAGCCGTATATAATTTTTTCCGCCAGCAAGGACATTAGTAGTTGGGAAAAATTGTACTTTTCATTTCCTGTAAAGTTGGATAGAATGTAAATAACATAATGTTAAGGAGGATTCAATGATATGAACAAAACAGTATGGATTGTGCTTGCTCTAGTTGCTGTGCTGGTGATAGGCGCATTCTCTGGCTATAATGGTTTAGTTAATATGGATGAAGCGATAAATGGCAAGTGGAGTCAAGTAGAAAATCAGCTGCAGCGTCGGGCCGATTTAATTCCGAATTTAAATGCGACTGTATCCGGATATGCTCAGCATGAACAAGCAGCCATTAAAGCAGTGGCAGATGCAAGAGCGAAACTTGCCGGAAGTCAAGGGGTTGCTGCTAAAGCAGAAGCAAATAACGAACTAGGCGGTGCGCTTTCCAGATTATTAGTCATCGCAGAAAACTATCCGAACCTTAAAGCGGATCAGAACTTTAGACAGCTGGCTGATGAATTGGCTGGTACTGAAAATCGCATTGCAGTAGCACGTAAAGATTATAATGATGCAGTGCAAATATACAACTCAAAAATCCGTACGTTCCCATCAAATATTTATGCAGGAATGTTAGGCTTTGGAGCAAAAGAGTACTTCAAAGCAGCAGAAGGCGCACAGCAAGTACCTCAGGTCAAGTTTTAAAGGTATCCTTCGTTCCGCGATAGCGGCTTTGCGTCTTCGCGTTTAAACGTTCTCTCTTTTTTTAGAAGGAAGAGTCTAGTTTTCTTCTTATGTATTATTCGTATAAGCGAGGGAAGAATATGAAAAAGAGGCTAGCCTGGATTGTGTTTGTGGCATATCTGTTGATCGCTGCAGTAGCCTGGGCACAGCCGCAAGTACCGCCAGCTCCTACGAAGAGCATTTACATTCAGGATTATGCTGGCGTAGTAAGTCCAGAAACAAAGTCCCGGATCAATAATTTAGGAAGCCAGCTTGCTGCTAAAACAAAGGCGCAAATTGTGGTCATGACCACTAAAACACTAGAGGGAGCACCTTTGGAGGAGTATTCTTTAGAAGTTCTCAGGCAGTGGGGTGTGGGTGATAAAACCCTCAATAATGGAGTTCTTATTTTAGTAGCAGTGGACGATAAACAGTCACGCATTGAAGTTGGCTATGGCCTGGAAGGTGCATTGCCAGATGCTAAGACTGGGCGTATTCAAGATAATTATATGATTCCTTATTTTCAACAGGGCGATTATGACAAAGGAATTTTAAATGGCTATCTGACGGTTGCCACGGAAGTAGCAAAAGAATATAAGCTCGAACTTAAAACAGATGCAAAACCTGTACAGCGGGCACAAGCTGTCAGTCAAGAAGGAGGGTGGGATACACTTCCTTGGTGGGCGAAAATTGCTATTGCTGTTGGGGTTATCTTACTGCTTATGATGGATTGGCTATTTTTTGGCGGAGCCATAACCTATATGCTGTTGTCCGTTTTATCCCGACGCGGTGGCGGCGGAGGAGGCGGTGGCGGTTTTGGCGGCGGATCTGGCGGAGGCGGCGGTTCCAGCCGCAAGTGGTAAATGACACTTGGATAATGGATAGTAGTTGCTAATTTTTATAAATATGGTAAAATGATAACAGATTAACTAAATTTACAAGAAAAAGGAGCGATTAAATATGGAAAAATGGGTTTGTGTAGTTTGTGGCTATGAGTATGATGAAGAAGCTGGTGATCCAGATAGCGGTATCGCCCCTGGTACTAAATTTGAAGATATCCCTGAAGATTGGGTCTGTCCATTGTGTGGAGTTGGCAAAGACCAATTCGAAAAACAAGCATAATATAAAAACCATAAGAAAAAACCTTCCAGAAATGTTGGAAGGTTTTTTGTTCTAGTACTAGAATTTATAAGTTTTAGAAGGAACGTTGAGCTTTTCTCTGTGTTCTCTGCGGTTCGTTTCGCTTTATATGTTTTAATGTTCAATTTTAGCCAGTCTGGGGAGCCAGCCGCGCTGTAACATAAGCTGCAATAGACGATAATCCCACTCGAGACCGGCATCTAGCATTCTGCGATACATTAATGCGACTTCGATTTGGTAAGATTGGTGCAAGGCAGCTAATAAGGCCATTTGCGCTGCTTTACCCATGGTGCCGACAGCGATGGCAACTTCGCCATCTGTTAGATGAGCATCTGTGGGAATGTTTAAAGAGTCTTTGTGCAAAGTACGTTGACTGAAGGATAAAGTTGGGATTCGACCACCGCTTTCTTGGAGCAGATCTTCGGAATGCTCGATAATCACTTTACTTTGTCTATCAATTGCTTCCTTAATTAATGCTTTTAAATCATGATCTTGGGCATGATTATAAAGAACCTCAAGGGCAGCGACATTATAGCGGCCTTGGGCAATGATTCCATATAATCCAGCTGCTTCTAAATAGTTAAGAGGTTCTTTCTCAAAAAACATGTTGAAGATACCACGAGTCTCTGAACTTACTTTGTCTAGGATCGTCATGTAAATTAGCCTCCCTATAGAAATTTTAGGTTATTGTAATCAAAAATAGTATGTACAGCTTTTTTCTGCTTCATGCATACTATTAAAAATATAACTCCCAATATTTATCAGAAAAAGGAAATAATATAAAAATATAGAGAGAAATTTATAGAAAAAACTTTACTTTTAAAAAAATAATAGTATACTTATAGTAGAGCCCAAGTACATAGGTCTAGTGAGATTCCATTATATATCCTTCTCAAGTAGGTTTTTGGTAAGGACAGTAGTGAACCCTATACCATTTTGGGCCAGAAAATTTGAGGGGGACTATTACAATGGTTCAAGACAAAACTTTAGCATGCCGCGAATGTGGCGCAGAATTCGTGTTCTCTGCTTCAGAACAAGAATTCTATAACGAAAAAGGCTTCACTAACGAGCCTGGTCGTTGCCCACAATGTCGTGCAGCTCGTAAACAAAGAAATAATGGCGGTGGCAGCTTTAACCGTGGTGGTGCTCGTCCACAACGCGAAATGCATGATGTAACCTGTGCAGCTTGCGGTGTAGAAACACAAGTGCCTTTCCGTCCAAGCAGCGATCGTCCAGTATATTGCCGCGATTGCTTCAGCAAAAACAGCGGTCGTTAATATCAAAATAACAAATCAGCCCTTCTACAATTGTAGAAGGGTTTTTTATAGTATAAAATTTTATTGAACCACAAAGGCACAATGCCGCGATGCGGCACACAAAGGAGAACACGAAAATATAAAATAGAGCCCTTTGTGTCCTTCGTGTCTTTGTGGTTCGATTCGTTTTATAGGTTTTAAAGAATGCATTGGTATTCTGCTACCTGACAAATAGATTTTCTTACTATTTTTATTCTTTATCTAGTTTCACAATATTGTATTATTTTTGTAATAGTATGTAATTTAATTCACTTGAGCTCTATACAAACCTATGAGAAGAGAGTTATAATTGTTAGTAGGGTTAACACATACTAAAAGCAAAAGAATGTACAAACTTTAGGAGGATGATGTCAGGATGAAAATTACAGTTGTTGGTGCTGGTAATGTAGGCGCAACCTGCGCAAACGTAATTGCACAAAGAGAATTAGCAAGCGAATTGGTATTATTGGATATCAAGGAAGGGGTTTCTGAAGGTAAAGCATTGGATATGATGCAAACTGCAACCTTGCTTGGTTTTGATACTAGGGTTACTGGTAGTACCAGTGACTATAGTAAAACTGCAGATTCCGATGTAGTTGTAATCACTTCTGGTATTCCTCGCAAACCTGGTATGACGCGTGAAGACTTGATCGGCACCAATGCAGGTATTGTTAAAGGTGTAGTTGATAATATTTTAAAATATTCCCCTAAGGCTATCTTTGTAATCATTAGTAATCCAATGGATACAATGACATATCTTGCATTAAAGGCAAGCGGTCTGCCTAAAAATCGTATCATTGGTATGGGCGGTATTTTAGATAGCTCTCGCTTCAAGTGTTATTTGAGCCAAGCTCTTAATGTTCCTGCTACTGACATTCACGGTGTAGTAATTGGTGGTCATGGCGATACTACAATGATTCCTTTAACTCGCTTCGCTACATATATGGGTATTCCTGCTGCTGAATTATTAGATGCAGCAACATTAGAAAAAGTAGCTGCTGATACGATGGTTGGCGGTGCTACATTAACTGGTTTATTAGGTACTTCCGCTTGGTATGCTCCTGGCGCTGCAGGTGCTTTACTAGTAGAAGCAATCGTTCGCGATGAGAAGAAAGTATATCCATGCTGCGTGGCTTTAGACGGCGAATATGGACAAAAAGATATCTGCTTAGGCGTTCCAGTTGTAATCGGCAAAAATGGTTGGGAAAAAATTGTTGATTATAAATTAAATACAGAAGAACAAGAAAAATTCAATAAGAGCGCTGACGCTGTTCGCAAAATGAATGCAGTATTAGTGGATCTGAAAGTAGTATAATTAAATTGAAGACAAGCTTATAAGAAATACCCCCTCTGCTTATTTCATTGCTGAAATTTGCAGAGGGGGTATTTTTGCTTTTTGCTAAACCAATTACTAGGTATCTCTTTTTTAGCAATTGAAATGAAGCAGATTTAAAATAGAAGGATTCTATGTGCTGTCAGCCGAAAAGATAAAAAGCTGCTTTATTTTTATGTGTCTGTTAGTTACAATAGGCTAGACTTTATTTTTACAAGAAGGATGTGTAATGATGCAACAAATGCATACAATACTAGAAACAGATTGGGGTTACATGAACGCTGTCTGGACAGATATAGGACTGTGGCAGCTTGATTTTCCTTCAAAAAGCAAACCTCAAGAACCAGAGGGGACTACCACAGCAGATGTGGATTTGTGGTCAGAGCAATTGAGAAAAGAGTTAAACATGTATTGGCGGGGGTTTATTGTCCATTTTGATGTACCCATTGATTGGCATGGCTATACGTCTTTTCAGAAGGCCGTTCTTGCTTTTACGGCGAACATTCCCTATGGACAAACCATTTCCTATGGCACATTAGCCAAAGAAATTGGTAATCCTAAAGCGGTGAGAGCGGTAGGGGGAGCGTTACATATCAATCGGGTACCAATTGTAGTTCCCTGCCATCGAGTGATCGGCGCCAATGGCAGCCTGACAGGATTTGGCGGGGGAGTTGAATTAAAACAAGCTTTACTGCTGCTGGAAAGTGATACTGCTGAATCGTAACTTCTTCTTATAGAACATAGGATGTAAAAAGTGGCTTGCTATGAATGGCGCTATTGTAGGAAAAACATATTGTCAATAATTTGTCCTACGGTATATAATAGAAGACAGTGTTACTTCATAGTCATGAATGATGAGGAGGGTCAAAACGTGTGCGGTTTTCTGCTGCGTATGATTTTAAATGGTGTGTTGTTGTTTTTGCTTATCATAAAACTACCTGGTATCTTTGTTGATACCTTAGGCGGTGCATTGCTGGGAGCTGTTGTTATTGGATTAGCTAATAGCGCTGTAAGGCCCTTGCTCGCGTTGAAAACGAAACCTTTAAATTGGTTCACTTTAGGTGGATTGACTTTTTTTATGAATATATTGACTCCTTTATTAGTAATAAAAACCCTACCAGGTTATCAAATTTACAGCATGGCTGCACCTGTGACAGGTGTTTGCTTAATGACCCTTTGTAGTTGTACTTTGTCGAAAGTAATCAAGGACCGATAACGAGATAGCGGAGGTTATTGCATGTCAATTAAATTAGTGGCAGTAGATATGGATGATACATTGTTGGATGGAACTCTAAAAGTTTCACCGCGCACTTGTGAAGTGATTCAGAAGGCTCATGAACAAGGGGTCCTTGTAACAATCGCTACAGGCAGAATGTTCAGCTCTGCAATGCCCTTTGCCCAAGAACTTAATATACGGACACCGATTATCACTTATAATGGTGGTATGATTCGGTCTGCTTTTACCAAGGAAATGCTGTTCCATAAGACCATTTCTCCAGAAGTAGCTGGAAAAATTGTAGAGTTTTTTCATGAAAAGGGCTGGTATCTGCAATCACACATGAATGATGAATTATTTGTAGTAGAACGCAATGAAAAGGCGAAGCTTTATGAGTCGATAGCGGGTATTTCGGCAGTTCCTATTGGTGATACGTTTTATTCCATGCGGCACGAGCCTACTAAAATGCTGGCGATAGCTGAACCCCATGAAATACTTGAGATACAAAGAAAAATCAATAATGAGTTTGCTGGAGACATCTATGCGGCCTCTTCTAAATCGAATTATTTAGAAATGATGCACCCCAGTGTCAATAAAGGGCATGGTTTAGAATTACTAGCACAGAGCCTAAATATTACCCGTGAGGAAGTAATGGCAATTGGTGATTCGAATAATGATATTCCAATGCTTGAATATGCTGGTTTCGGTGTAGCCATGGGAAATGCAACTGATAAAATAAAAGCGGTTGCTCAAGCTGTTACTGGTCATCACAATGCCCACGGCGTAGCCGAGGCCATTGAAAAATATGTATTAAAGTAATAAAAAACTTCGTTCTTAGGGAAAATAAGAGCGAAGTTTTTTATTACTTGACAGCCAGAACTATAGACGTTATTAAAGTATGATTTTGGTTACTATAATACTAAAAAGTATGTACTTGTAAAATAGTGATCTATACGATAGAATGAAGCCATGAATTGGTATAATTTTGAATCTTATTAGATTGATAATTTTATGAATAGATGAAAGGATGGTATATATGTTATTTACTCCTATTTCCTTTAAAAACCTGACATTAAAGAATCGGATTGTTATGCCGCCCATGTGTATGTACAGTGCGGCAGATGATGGTATGGTGACGGACTGGCATGTTATTCATTATGCCACACGGGCCGTAGGGCAAGTGGGGCTGATTATTGTAGAAGCTACTGGTATTGAACCTCGTGGACGTATTTCCAATCAGGATTTAGGTATTTGGGATGATGCCCATATCCCAGGTCTTAAAAGAGTCGTTGAGCAGGTTCATGTTCAAGGGGGAAAAATCGGGATTCAATTGGCTCATGCAGGCAGAAAGAGCGGCGTTGTTAACAGCACACCCGTAGCACCTTCCGCTATTGCTTTTAGCAAAGAATATGCCTTACCTAAAGCTTTGAGCTTACAGGAAATTAAAGAAGTCGTTCAAAAATTTGCCCAGGGAGCAAAGCGGGCAGTTGCTGCTGGCTTTGATATTCT
>Ga0316604_10002345_pt1 | contig 14628 bp, 15 predicted proteins | sample OWC_soil_day20_C_FD_207650 | JGI IMG/M metagenome (GOLD analysis project Ga0316604, IMG submission 207650) | Wetland soil microbial communities from Old Woman Creek delta, Ohio, United States - OWC_soil_day20_CT | ecosystem: Environmental > Terrestrial > Soil > Wetlands | place: USA: Ohio... | reverse complement strand
TATACTGGCGTTTTAATTCGCTGGCAATCAGGTCGGTTGCTTCGTCCCAACTGATCCGTACAAATTTGCTTTTGCCCCGGTTTTGCGTATTGCGATCGCCGTTCGGATCCCAATCGATGCGTTTCAGCGGATAAAGGACCCGGTTCGGCGAGTAAGCTCTTTTTTTATAAACGAGGCTAAACGGCGGAAGCAGGGATTTCATGCTGGCTTTAAATACTTTGCCGCGTGCTTTGATTTGCCATGGGTTGAATTCTTCCGGCTTATATTCTTTTGTAAAATTCAGGGGTCGAATGCGCAAGATTTTACCGTCTTTAACATCTACTTCGGCTGTATTGGATCCGATTGCAAAACCCTCAAATCCTAATCCCTTGAGATAGGTTTTAATACCTGCGCCGTGGTTGTTTGTTGACATGTTGGCATCCTTCCTTTATACTCTCGTATTTTTGACGAAAATCAGTTTTGCCGAACCAGGCCTCCTTCATATGATTGGTAGCGCGCTTGCTGTATTTTTATGCAATAAATATGCCATGGTTAGAAATTAATTGGATGCCGCGACTTCTGTGCGGAAGTTAAGCCTGGACAGTAATCCGTGTTTTTCAACGGGGTGGGACGGTCTCTATATTTGAGAATTTATTGTAGAATAGATGCCTTTATTCTGTTTTAGAGAATCGGTTGGTGTTTCGGTTCGGTTTAGCAGGAAAAATCCAATCAATGACGGTAACTGGAAGGCCGGCAGAAAAGGTTGGTTGTTGTGCTCAGGGAAGAGGCGTGCTACTATAGAAATATATATTCGAAATATTGTTTTAATTGACCCATTTTACGTTGGCTCGGGAGGAATCTGCGCGTGGATTTGACTCATACGGAAAATATTTTCTTTTTTGATGATCAAGATACTTTCATGACTAGATGGCAGGAAGTTATTGAGTGCAAACGTAGGTTTCTTTTGCACGATGAAGACCCTAGACGCTCGCCTTATATGATTCCCGAAGTCGCCGAATCGTGGATACGTTCCAGAAATTTTGGCGTTGATGCCAACATGAAATTAATTCCGAAAACATTCAAAGTGCCAAGCGAACAAGATAAATTGCTTGTTAAGATCGCTGTTCCGCTGGTGAATACTTTCCAGCCTTTGTTGAAAATATCCGGCTACATGTTTTCTTTACATAGCAGTGATGGGACTGTATTGTATCACTGCGGAGATGAAACGGCCGTTGAGGTTTTTAAGGGCTATCAGGCCCATGTGGGCGCTTACGGCAGTGAAAAAACGATTGGAACAACCGCCCATTCGTTAAGCATTAACCTAAAAAGGCCGGTGCAGCTTATTGGCCCGGAGAATTACTGTCTGTTATTTGAAAATAATATCAGTTCAGCCTGTCCGATACTATCGGAAAGCGGTGAAGTCCTAGGTGGATTGGTATTGGTGAAAATATGGAAAAAACATCCGGGCGAAGACGAAATCCGCAATTTACGTTCCCACACGTTAGGTTGGGTCTTATCGATGGGGCAGACGATTGAGACGCAGTTGCAGTTAATTCACCGCAACAACACCTTGAAGGTGACTAACAGCACCTTGAATACTACGTTGGAATTTGTTGATGAAGGAATTATATCGGTCAATCCAGACGGAACCATTAAACATATCAATCGAGAGGCTGCTAAACTGCTGCAGTTAAATCCTAACCATGTTGTTGCCAAGAATATAACCTCTTTTTTTCATGACCAACCGGCTGTTTTAAACGCGTTGGCAAGCGAAAAACCCATTGACTTTTTAGAAGCAACGATGAATGGATATCCTGTTATGCTATCGCTGAAACCCGTTTTTGAAGATGATACGGAAATTATGGGTTTGGTTATTCGCCTTTCGCCAATTGGCAAGATCAATGCCTTGGTGAATACGCGGGTTGGCGCGAATGCGAAATTTAAATTCGAAGATATCATTGGGGACAGTGAACCCGTTGTTAAGGCAAAATTGTTGGGAAAAAAATTCGCCGAAGCTTCGGAAAATATTCTGTTATTCGGGGAAAGCGGAACCGGCAAAGAGTTATTTGCCCAAGCAATTCATAATGAACGCCGTCCGAACAAACCCTTCATCGCCATCAATTGCGCCGCTATTCCGCGCAATTTGATTGAAAGCGAACTGTTTGGTTATGAGGGTGGCGCCTTTACCGGCGCAGAACGAAAAGGCCGGCCGGGGAAAATTGAACTGGCTAATGGCGGAACACTTTTTTTAGATGAAATTGGTGATATGCCTTTTGAGATCCAGGCAGTATTGCTGCGAGTCCTGGAAGATAAGCAAGTGATGCGGTTGGGCGGGCATTGTTACACAAAAGTCGATTTTCATGTTATTGCGGCGACGAATCAGGATTTACATAAAATGATTGCTGAAAAGCGGTTTCGCGCCGATTTATACTACCGTCTTTCCATTTTAAAAATATCTTTACCGCCGTTGCGAAAACGGGGTAGCGACATACTTTTGCTTTGTAAATATTTTGTCGATAATTATTGCCGGAAAATGGGGTTTGTTCCGCCGACGATCAGCCAAGCTGCGCAAAAGAAAATCATCGAATATAGCTGGCCCGGCAACGTCAGGCAACTTGAAAATGCAATGATTCGTACGGTGAACTTGGCGGAACACAATGTGATTGATACTGAACATTTGCCGGATGAAATGATTGCCGTCCTACAGTCTAATCCGGGTTTCCCTGCCGCTAATACAGAGATATTTTGTTTAAAAGATGCCGAAGCGCTGGCAATAAAAAATGCGCTGTCAAGATGTGACAATAATTTGCCGCTTGCTGCTGATTTATTGGGAATGGGCAAGTCTACACTTTATAAAAAAATAAAAGAACACAATCTTAACCGAATTTTAAAGACATAAAAGGTGTTTTATACAAACATAGGGAAAATCATAGCAGAACGAAAGAGTCACAACAATGCATTGTGATGGAGTTGAGATAGTACCCATGATGGAAAAGTTAAAAAGTTCTATAGTGTACAAGTATACAGAACAGCTAACCAGACGCTATAGGGAAGATGATTTGGCGGCAATCAGCGCGCAAATCGCCTATTTTTTGATATTATCATTTTTCCCGTTTTTGTTTTTCCTCATCAATTTATTAAGTTTTACCCATCTTTCTGATCGCTTATTAATGGCAAACTTTCGTATCATCCTTCCGAATGATGCTGCAGTTTTAATAAAAGATATCCTGGCACAGACTGTGCAAGCAAAAAGTACAACAATTTTATTATTGGGCATGATTGGAAGTTTGTGGGCAGCTTCGCAAGGAATGTTGGCTATTATAAGAGGTCTGAATCATTCCTACGGTGTAAAAGAAAGCCGCAATTTTTTGAAGCTGAATAGTATTGCTCTCATGGCTACTATAGGGCTGAATGTCATGATCATCTTTTCCTTTTTTATGATTGTTTTCGGAAGGAACCTCGGGTCTTATGTATTTGGCTTAATGGGAGCAAAAACTTTGTTTTATAGTATTTGGTCATTTTTGCGGTATAGTATTTCCCTTACGCTGATGCTTGTTACCTTTTATGTGATCTATAAATACTTACCAAATAAAAAACTGAAATCAAAGAATTTAATCGCAGGTACGGTTTTTACAACCTTTGGCTGGGTTTTGGCTTCACTGTTGTTTTCTTTTTATGTGAATAATTTTACAAATTATGCAATCATTTACGGCAGTTTGGGTGGCATTTTTGCGCTAATAATCTGGCTGTATATTAGTACGTTGGTCTTTCTTCTTGGCGGAGAATTAAATGCGATTAGCAGCAGTTTTACCGACAAAGAAAATAACAACGATCCTTAAGGTGGAGTATCTTTCCTTTAATTTCTGGATGCATTGCGTTTTTTTTCTGTATTTGTTATATTGGAAGTGAGAAAACTCATATGTTCTAGCGGATGCGGCACTAGATTTTGTCTAGGCCGTCTTTTGTTTTTGGGGAGTAGTGATGATCTGTAGCGGGAATAGACGAGAGAGGAGTGTTGCACATGCTATCGCGTCGTTGCTGTAGAACAATATGGTTAACTGTCTTTCTGCTGTTTGGTTTATTTACTTTTGTCGTTAGTGCAGAGGAAAATCTGACTGCGGAGCAATGGATAGCACGTGGGGATAGTTTTGGCCAGCAGCATGATTATGACTCTGCGATTGCATCCTACACGAAAGCGCTCCAAATGGATTCCCAACTTGCTACGGCCTATAATAAACGTGGACTGGCCTATTATTGGAAGGGGCAGTTTGATCAGGCGGTTGCTGATTATACGAAAGCGCTGAAAATCGATCCCCGGTTTGCAGCGGCTTACAGTAACCGGGGGGCTGCTTACAACGCGTCAGGTAAGTATGATAAAGCCATCGCTGACTGTACGAAAGCCGTGCAGATAGACCCTAAGTATGCCGGAGCATACAATAACCGTGGAAATGCATATGTGCATAGAGGGAAGTATGATCAAGCAATTGATGAGTATACAAAGGCCTTGGAAATCGATCCACAGTACGTAGATGCGTACAATAACCGAGGCAATATCTATGCGGTTATGTGGAAATTTGAGAAGGCGATTGCCGATTATGACCAGGTGATTGCTTTAGATTCCACGCAAGCATATGCTTATTTTAACAAGGCCCACGCTTGTGAAAAATTAGGCCGAAGTCAGGATGCTGCGGATGCGTATCGGAAGTTTATTGCAATTGCTCCGCCTGACCGGGAACAAGATATTTTGTTTGCCAAGCAACGCTTGGCGGCGCTGGGCCGGTAGACAGGTTAATTATTTATGAAGATGATTACTAGTTGTTTGCATAACCGGTCAAATAGGGCCGGTTTTTTCGTTTTTTAAAGGGAAAGAGGTCAGTGACAAAGAATTTTAACTTATTAATAGGTGCGCAGCGACCGTTTGTTTTTTAGGCATGGCTAGGTGTTAAGTAAACGCGTTAATAGGATCTCATGCTGTGCGAGAGATAAAAATTTTTGATAATGAGGGATGATCATGAAAAATCTGACAATGCTGACCGATTTATACCAACTCACGATGATGCAGGGGTGGTATTTTTCGGGAAAGGCAAATCAAAAAGCGGTATTTGACCGTTTTTACCGCACTAATCCATACCATGGCGGATACACGGTTTATGCCGGCTTGGAACATGTGATCCAATATATCAACGAACTTTCATTTAGTGAAGAAGATATTGATTATTTGCGTTCATTGGGGATTTTTAAAGAAGATTTTTTGAACCATTTGCTGCATTTTCAATTTACCGGTGATATCTGGTCAGTGCCGGAAGGAACGGTAGTTTTTCCGGGTGAACCGCTGTTGATTGTGCAAGCCAATTTTATGGAAGCGCAATTGATCGAAACGGCTTTATCGATGTTTCTTAACCATGAAAGCCTTATCTGTACGAAAGCCAGCCGTATGCGGAGTGTTGCTGCTGAAGACCTGCTGATGGAATTTGGCCTTCGCCGTGCTCATGGGGTCGACGCAGGCGTCTACGGAGCCAGGGCGGCAATCATTGGCGGTTTTGATGCAACTTCAAACGTAATTGCCGGCAAAATGTTCGGCGTTCCTGTTGCCGGAACGATGGCTCATAGCTGGGTTATGAGTTTTTCCTCTGAATTGGATGCTTTTCGTGAATATGCGCGTCAATATCCTGGCAATGCCATCTTATTGGTCGATACGTATAATTCTTTGCAGAGCGGTGTTCCTAATGCCATCACGGCGTTTAAGGAACTGATGGCGAAAGGCGTTAAGTTTGGCAAGTACGGGATCCGGTTTGACAGCGGTGATTTGGCCTATTTATCGAAAGAAGCGAGAAGAATGCTCGACAAGGCCGGGTTAAAGGATGCCGTGATCAGTGCTTCGAACGACCTTGACGAGTATATTATCCGCGATTTGAAGATGCAGGGGGCAAAAATTACATTATGGGGTGTAGGAACTAAGTTGATTACATCTGACGGCAGCTCGTCGTTGGGCGGAGTATACAAACTTGCTGCTGAATACGACGAAAATTTGGTTATCCCGAAAATGAAAATATCCGATAATGTTGAAAAAATAACAAATCCCGGGATTAAAAAGCTGTACAGGGTGTATCAAAACGGAAAAATTAAAGCGGACTTGATTTCCTTAGCCGATGAAACAATCGACAACAGCCAGGATATCATTGTGTATGATGAAACGCATATGTGGAAAAAAAGCGTTCTTGCTAAGGGTTCTTATGCCGTGCGGGAGATGTTGGTTCCTATTTTTAAAAATGGAGTTTGCGTGTATCAACAGCCGTCTTTACAAGAAATTAAAGTGTATGCGCAATCAGAAATGGAATCGTTGTGGGATGAATTTAAACGGTTGACCAATCCCGATAGAATGAAAGTGGACTTAAGTGAGCAATTGACCGCGCTGAAAAAGCAGTTGTTGTATGAAGCCAAACAAGAATGGTGAATGAATAAGTAGGGGGAAGGAGCATGAAAGCCCTGCTGCGAGGATTGCTCAAACTGTTGTTTAGAACTAGGCTGATTGGCGGAGAAAACCTTAAATTTAACGGGCCGTCGATTATCCTGCCTAACCACGTATCGTTTCTTGATGCTATCTTTTTGTATGCTTATTTACCCCCGGATGTTTACTTTGTGATCAATACGACAATTGCTGCCCGGGTTAGCTTTGTTTTGCGTTGGGTGAATTATGTTACCGTTGATACGTTTAACCCGTACTCGCTAAAAAAAATTGTCGGCGTTATTAAAGAGGGACGGACCGTAGTTTTCTTTCCTGAAGGCCGTATTACGAGAACCGGAAATTTAATGAAGATTTATAGTGGCGCAGGGTTTATTGTCCACAAAACTGGGGCTGTACTGTATCCGGTAATTTTCCACGGGCCGGAATTGTCTAAGTTTTCCAGAATTACCGATAAGGTCAAGTCCCGTTGGTTTCCTACTGTAAGCATTTATATTGGCCAACCTGTACAAATCAACCCTTCCCGGGCGAAAAGTTTTCGCCTGCAACGAAAAGAAATCAGCGACCGCATTCTTGTGCTGCTGCAGCAGCACATCTTTGAGGCCAAACAGCGCGAAGAGATCAGAGGCAATTTATTCGATAAGCTGCTTGATGCGGATAAACTGCATGGCGGCAGCAAAATTATGGTTGAGGATATGGCCGGTACGATCACGTGCCGGCGGGCGCTTATCACCAGTTATCTTTTTGGCAATAAATTGTGTTCTGTTTTAGGGAGAGAAGAGACAGTCGGCATTATGCTGCCCAATTCTATCGGCCACGTAGTGACTTTGTTTGCTTTATTTTACCTTGGAAAAACCCCGGCCATTCTTAATTTTAACGCCGGGATCGTAAATATCCTGGATTGCAGTGCATTTGCAGGGGTCAAGACCATAGTGACATCCCGCGCTTTTATCGAGAAAGGCAATTTTGCCGAACTGGAAGCCCGATTGGCAGAGAAATTTCGGATCGTATACCTCGAAGAACTCAAAATGCAGGCTGGGCTGGTTGACAAACTATCCGCCATCTGTAAGTATTTGGCCAAGGAGCCGGCAAAACAGGATGGCAGTTTAATTCTGTTTACCAGTGGTACAGAGAGTAAACCAAAAGGAGTAGTGCTCCGTCATAAACAGGTTTTGGCCAACATCCATCAAGCGAGCAGTGTGATCGATTATACCCATAAGGACAAAATGTTGAATGCGCTGCCGATGTTTCATTCCTTTGGTTTAACCGCGGGAACGCTATTGCCGGTTTTAAATGGTGTGGAGGTGTTCCTTTATCCGAGCCCGCTGCACTATAGGACATTACCGGAGATTGCTTATGATCGAAACATCACGATCTTTTTAGGCACGCCAACCTTTCTTCATGGTTATGCTAAGTTTGCCCATCCTTATGATTTTTACAATGTGCGGTACGTTCTTTCGGGCGGCGAAAAGTTGAAGGATGAGGTGCGGCAATTGTGGCAGGATAAGTTTGGCATCCGCATATTGGAAGGGTACGGGGCTACTGAGACGGCGCCGGTACTTAGTTTAAATACGCCATTGCTTCACCAAACTGGTACGGTAGGACGGTTTTTACCTGGTATTGAGTATCGTATAGAGGAAGTGCCCGGCATTGAAGAAGGCGGAGATCTATGGGTAAAAGGGCCTAACGTTATGGAAGGATACCTGTTGTATGGAAAAGGCTTTGTTCCGGCTTCCGAATGGTACAATTGCGGTGATGTAGTTAGTGTTGACAGCGATGGATTTCTTAGTATTAAATCAAGGCTTAAACGTTTTGCCAAAGTATCCGGTGAGATGATCAGCCTGGATGCTGTTGAAGAAATAGCGGAAAAATGTTTTGGTACGGATCGGAACGCAGCTATCAACATTCCCGATGTTAAGCGTGGGGAAAAGATTGTTCTTTATACGATGTATAAAAACGCTTCCCGGCAGATGTTGCGGGAATTTATGAGTCATACCCGCCAAAACATGTTGTCCATGCCGGCGGAAATTATTGTTGTAGATAAGCTGCCTCTCTTAGGAAGTGGTAAAGTTGATTACGTTACGCTCAAAGGACTTGGGCAAGAGAGGGCCGGAGAAGCAGGTTTAAAGTGAAAAATGGGGAAGGCTTATACAAATACTTTACAGCGTAAGGAGTTGGAGAGTTTGAAATTATTGACCATGCAAAAGGGAACGGAATATGGATTGGGTGTTCTCATGGAGCAAGGAATATTGGACGTTGAACGGGCAGCTGCTTATTTTTCCCAGACGGTGCCTTGTACTATGGATGCTTTGATTAAAAGCGGTGCAAATGGCTGCGCGGCTCTGGCAAATCTTGTTGCTCAAGCTGAGACTGCAAAAGAATCTTCGCTATTTTTGCCGGAAAAGAGTATTTTGTATGGTCCTTGCGTCACAAATCCAGAAAAAATTCTTTGTGTGGGACTAAATTACCGCAGACATGCTGTTGAAACCAATTTGCCCATTCCCACTTCCCCGGTGTTGTTTAGCAAATTCAATAACTCATTAGCCGCCCATCAACAGACCATTCGACTTCTGCCGAGTGCTGAAAAAATCGATTATGAAGTCGAATTGGTCATAGTGATCGGTAAAACTGCAAAAAACGTTGCGGAATCCGAAGCGCTATCCTATGTATTTGGTTATGCAACTGGAAACGATTTATCCGCTCGCGACCTTCAGTTTAAGAACAGCCAGTGGCTGCTTGGTAAGACCTGTGATGGTTTTGCGCCGGTTGGTCCATACCTTGTGACGGTTGATGAAGTGGCAGATCCTAACCAGTTGCATCTGGAATGCCGTGTAAATGGAGAAATCCGGCAGTCGTCCAATACGAAGGATATGATTTTTACGTGTGCGGGATTAATCAGTTATATTTCGCAATATATGACATTAAAACCAGGCGATCTGATCTTTACAGGGACGCCTGAAGGTGTTATTGTCGGGTATCCTCAGGAAAAACAGGTGTGGCTGAAGGCTGGTGATGAGGTCGTAACTTCCGTCGAAGGCCTGGGTGAATTACGGGTCCTATTGGCTTAATCCTGCTGAATAACGAAATTATCTTTTTTGGAGGGGTAAATGTGCAAAAAATGAAATGGCTTGTACTTGTGATTTGTTTTACAATGATTGCGGCATTTCCATTCAGTGCTTTCGCCTCTGAGCAGAAGGCCGGCGGAGAACTTACGGCTAAAATTGAGGGAGCAAACTTTTGGACGTCTTATTATTCCACTTCTTATGGCGGGGAAGAAACAGTGACTGTTTATGCGCTAAAATCCGTTGTGGTGGATATTAAAGCAGGAACCCAAACTCTGGATTCCTTTACATTCACTGCAATGGGGGAACAAAGCCACCAATTTTCATTCCCGGTAACAAGCGAGCAAACTATCACTGTTCAATACCGGGCAATAACTTACGCCGGACGGGAATTTGCCTATGCGTTTTCCTATCGGCCGGGAGCAGTGTTGACGATTGCTAATAATACGTCGCCGATTACTGTGAAAACCCCGTTTTTGAATTATCGGTAAAGATGCCATTTGTATGGTGACTGTAGTTCTACGGCGGGAGGGCTAAGCTTGACTCCAAAAACAACAAGACGCGGGTTTGACACTGAAGACCAGAAATGGTTTTCCCCAAAAAATATAGAAAAACTCCGTTTGGCTCAGCAGGACGTTCGATGGCTATTGGATAGAGGGTATAAAATGGGCGGAGCCATCGATTTCGTTGGCGGGCATTATCAGCTATCGTCCCGGCAACGGATAGCCTTGCAAAGGGCAACCGCTTCCAAACGACAATATGAACAAAGAAAAGCAACCATGCTTCCAATGGAATTTGCCAAAGACAATTGTATTTATATCGATGGTTTCAATCTGATTATCACTCTTGAAGTAGCCATCTCCGGCAGTGTATTGATCCTTGGCAATGACGGCGTTTTAAGAGATCTGGCAGGCGTGCGGGGAACGTATAGTATCATTGAGCAAACGGATACTGCTTTGCATTTTATTGGCGAATCACTGCGTAAGTTTGCAGTACCGGAAGTGAAATTTTTTCTTGACGCGCCAGTTTCAAATTCCGGTAAGTTGAGGAATAAGATATTAGAATGGTCAGTTGGCTGGGGAATTCCTGTTGTAGTAGAACTGGTGCCTAATACCGATATTATTCTCGCCAAAAAGGCGAGGATTGTAACCGGTGATTCAGTTTTGCTGGATGAATGCAGCAGTTGGTTTAATCTATCGAAACAAATAGTTGATGATTATATACAGGGGGCCTGGATTGTAGATATGAATGGCCGGGCCTTCGTGCTTCAAACTGCTGAACCAACTGTTTTCCCCCATTAACTATGAACGATGAAACCAGATAGAAGGAGTATTTGTAAAGTCATGCCGAGAAAAAATCCGATCTTAACGTATACAAATACGATGTTTTATCCTCTAGCTCCTCAAGCCGATGAGGTTAAGATGGAAGATATTGCCCATGCCTTATCGCAGATGTGCCGGGCTAACGGTCACTTCAAAAGTTTCTACAGCGTCGCGCAGCACTCCATTAATTGTGCCCAGGAAGCGGATGCCAGAGGCTTATCCGCAAGAGTCCGATTGGCTTGTTTGCTGCACGATGCCAGCGAAGCATATATTTCTGATATCACAAGGCCGGTTAAACTTTTTCTGGAAGACTACAAAATAATTGAACAGAATCTGCAAACAGTCATTTATTCCAAGTTTGGGATTGATGACTTGACGAGTATAGAAATAAGGCAGATTAACGAGATTGATAATGCTTTGTTAGAGTACGAATTTAAAAACTTACATCATCAAGGGTTTCAGAAAAATCCCCCGTTAATTTTCTCAAACCCGGATGTTTCCGAAAAAAATATGGCCTCTGTAGAACACGAGTTTATTTGTTTAACCCAACAGATGCAGGAAGTGCTGCAAGAAGCGAAGCCAGTTCGGTTTGAAGCTCAGAAAGCGCTATGAATATTCATAGCGCTGGTTATGACAATAGCGATGCTGGAAATGGTGAAAACCGTTCAAACGATATGTTTTTGAAATATTCTGTGATATTTTATGCTACAATAATTATAGCGGCAGCTAACAAGAAGTTTTCTGCTATTGTTGGATAAATATTGCAAGGAAGGTGAACAAAGTGCCTGCAGCCAGAATTTCTCCGGAAGACCTCATGACAAGGATGAAATCCGAAGACATACTGATTGTCGATGTAAGGCAGGATGAACCTTATGAGAAGAGCAGACGGAAAATAGCCGGCAGTGTGAGGGTAGATCCCAATAATGATGAAGCGATTCAAACGTTTATGAAAACGCTGGTTAAAACAAAACCGGTAGTAACCTATTGCACTTGACACAAAGAATACACGAGCGCCCGTGTGGCGAACATAATGACACGAGAAGGTTTTACTGATGTCCATGCTTTACTAGGTGGTTTTGATGCCTGGAAAAAAGCCGGTTATTCGACCGAAGCGAAATAATGAAAAGACCCGGCTTCCGCCAGCACTGAGAAAGTTCAGTTTGGCAGAAACCGGGTTTTCTAAGTCCATCGGAAAGTATAATGTTTTATCCGATGGACATAAGTGCAACCAGCGGCTTGCGCCGTCGCTAAAAAGCTCGGCGCAAACCGGGTTTTCTAATCATTCGTTTTGCGATATCCGACGGTTGTCCCTAGGATAATTTTTTGCTCAGGACGTAGTTTTAGAATTTGCGCAAGTTTGTCTTTGTCTATGTAAAGACGAGGTACTGATACGAAGCCTTCCGAAGTGCAAAACAAGGCAACATTTTCGGCAATAAAGCCTACATCCAGGTTGGCTATTGTCATTTTTTCGCTTTCGTTGGTTGTCCAATTCATCTTTGCCAGATCAGCAACATAGATTAAATTTACCGGTGCAGTTGCTACATAGGCGTCCAATCCGGCATATTTCCGGAAATCGCCGGCAACGATAGGTACTAATTCATTATTTACCGGATCATAGCTATAAATTCCATCCTTTACAATCACACAAATTGTAAATTCTTGCAAATTCCTGGCCGAAGGCGCAGTGCGTTTCCCGTTCTCGCGTGTTATTCCGTCGGCAGCCCACAACAGATTTGATAAATCCTGAAGAGTAAATTCCTGGTCTGCGTAGCTTCTTCCTGATTTTCTTTCTTTTAATACTTGCATTAAAGGCTTTCCTCGATCTGTTTCGGCGGGCATAAGCTTTATTGTTGTCAAATCGGAAATTTTTTCCACGGGTTGCGGACTGCTAACCAGCTTACTTCGAGCGGCTTCCCGGGTTTGCGTGAATTTTTCCGCTAAGTAAGGAAGCCCGCCTTTTGTATAAATAAAGAACACGAAGAGTGATAGGATAATGAGGTTGAAAATTAATGATATGCTGATTAAAAACGTTTTCATTCTGCACCTCCTTCGCTCATTTGCCAATGTTCGGCTCCGTTAAAAAAGGATATTTAGTCAAAGGAGTATATATAAGTGAGCCTTAGGTTCGGAGGGGGTTATTGCCCCCTCCGAACCCTTAGAGCGAACTTAAGACTGAGGCTCGAAATCTTTGATTTCGCGAAGCCGAAGTTTCCCTTTAGGGTTTCGAGTGTTATAGCCTGTTGATCCCCGACCTAAGAGGGCGGGGTCCCTGTGCCCTGTGGGTATTACAGGCTGTTAACGAGATAAAATTACCAGTTGAGAGAAGAAGCGAAAACCGCCAAAAGGCGGCTTCGATTGTTATGCTTGTTTGTATGTTATATACATTTATGAGCAGCAATAATAGCTGTTATTTCGGTGTCAATCATCTCTTGTGGGTCGCTATCCAGGTAGTTGACTTGTTCTTGGGCGCCGCATTTCAGGCACTCGAGCAACATGTAGCCATCGTATTCATTATCGAGAAGATATCGGTTGTCGGTAATTCGCCAATCCGTTTTCATTTCGTATTCCTCCTCGTCATAAGGATAGGGTTGCTATTTTTGTTCCTGTTTTGGAGGATTTTTACTTGTTCTCCTTTAATTATTAATTAATGATTGTATTATATCCATTTTGACAAAAGATCTATAAATCCTGCTAAAAATTGAAAATTCAGAACAAAAGACCGAGGATTTTACATTATGAACGAAGCGTGTTGTGTGAGGAGTGTGTTCAATGCTTGCGGATAAAAAAACATATCATCTGATCCTGCTGGGTTCCCTCTTGCTATTCCTGCTGTGGTCAGTAATCAATCCTTACGATTTATTTACCTGGTTCTTGGAAGTTCTGCCGGTATTGATCGGAATCGTTGTTTTGATTTATCTATATCCCCGGTTTGCATTTTCTAACTTTGTTTATACGTTAATATGGATCCATGCAGTCATTCTAATCATTGGGGGGCATTATTCCTATGCTGAAATGCCTCTTTTTAACTGGATACGAGATACTTTTCTTCTTGATCGTAATTATTATGACCGGGTGGGACATTTTGCCCAGGGGTTTTTCCCCGCGATTATTTCTCGTGAAGTTTTGTTAAGGCAGACTCCTTTGAAGCAGGGAAAGTGGCTGAATTTCATTATTGTCAGTATTTGTTTGGCGTTAAGTGCAGCGTATGAATTGTTTGAGTTCGCCATGGCAAAAGCGCTCGGAGCAACTGCAGATTCTTTTCTGGGAAGCCAAGGCGATATATGGGATGCCCAATGGGACATGACATATGCTTTAATTGGCGCTATTTTAGCTCTCGTTATATTGGGTAGAGCTCATGATCGTGTTATGGAGAAGTTGAATAGGATTTATGAAAGGTAGGAATTACAATGGATCAAATTGAAAAAGCAATATCCTTGTTGAAGAAAATGGCGGGCCAAGAACAGATTGGGGAGGAAGAAATCGCGCAAGCGATTATTGCCCTTGAGTCAGCCAAAGATTCTGTCGGTACGGAAGAGGAGGAAACAATTGATAAAATCGATGAGCTGCAGGATTATTTCGAATACATACTGGCATCCAATCAGCCGATTGATTTAGCGGAAGTAAAACAAGAAATTACCTCTTTGATTGAAGCCATTGGGGAGTGATGGGGAGTGGCAAATATAAGTGAGCCTTAGGTTCGGAGGGGGTTATTGCCCCCGCCGAACCCTTAGAGCGAACTTAAGACTGAGGCTCGAAATCTTTGATTTCGCGAAGCCGAAGTTTCCCTTTAGGGTTTCGAGTG
>Ga0316604_10002344_pt1 | contig 14630 bp, 15 predicted proteins | sample OWC_soil_day20_C_FD_207650 | JGI IMG/M metagenome (GOLD analysis project Ga0316604, IMG submission 207650) | Wetland soil microbial communities from Old Woman Creek delta, Ohio, United States - OWC_soil_day20_CT | ecosystem: Environmental > Terrestrial > Soil > Wetlands | place: USA: Ohio... | reverse complement strand
TCAGATAGGCCGATGGTTACAGGTTGATCCGATGGCATCTGAGAGGTATTGGCTGAGTCCGTATAATTATGTTCAAAATAATCCGTTGTCGAATGTGGACCCAACAGGGATGGTTGACCAGACTGAATTTTCAAAACCTGCCGATTGGTTTAAGAATAAAGACGGACTTGTGCAGTTTTCAGAAACTGTACAGTCACAGGCGGATTTGCAAAAAGGAGAGACTTATCTTGGTACTAGCGGGACTGCTATTAATGAGAATAACGGTAACCTGATAAAATTTAATAATGATGGGTCAGCTATAGAGGCGCCAATCACCTTGAATAGTGTAATAGTAACTCCTACGCATTCTGAAAGTTATATGGAAGGCGTTAAATTAGGAGGAACGATGGCAATGAGTTGGATAAACCATAACATAAACCCATTATACTTAGCATTTAATGGCATCAATTCATTATTCACGCATGCAGATTATCTATCGGGGGCACCAATGGGTTATGGGCATTCAGGTGTTGAGTTGCTATCAGCGATTCCATTTTTGGGTCAAGCAGAAGGTGCAGCTTTCAAGGGGGGCAAACAGGTTGTAATTGGATTGGGCCTGTATGATGAGCTGGCTTATTATCGGGGAACTGAAGTAATGTCGCATTTGAATTCTAAGTGGCAAATTGCTGGATTAACTCGAAAAGACTATTGGAAGGGATTGGATGATTCATGGTATTTTAGAGGTATCTTTGAAGAGGTTACAACGAAAGCAGATAAAATTCTATTTAATGTGAAAAACTTTGATCCATTTATTAAAAATCCTAAAATGACAAATTGGGAGTTTAATCAAATTATTAATAGACCTGAATTATTCGAAAAAACTATTTTTCATATTGACGATGTTCCTGTTATTTGGACTGGAACAGAGTTTTTACCAAAATAAGGCTTATGATATTAACTGGAAATATTAAGGAGGCAAATGATTTATTAGTACCATACCGTAATGGGAAGTGCAGGATAGCATATTTTAGTCAGACCTTCCGTAAACTCGCTTTGATTATAGAGTCAAAGGATTTTAAAGAGGTAATATATATAATTGGAGCAGGTTGTGAATATATTAAAGGACCATTTTCTTTTCCAGCTGATGGTTTGAAGATTGAGCGAAGCATTGATGATCAGGATACTTTTATTACAAATGAATCGGCAGGATTTGAATTAAAAACGATCGGAGGATGTAGTTTAGTGAAAGGAAGGCTTGAGCAGTTTAGTAATGATTTGGATGATTTCTTTTTGGATAAAAGTGAATTGCCACAATAAAAAAAGTGGATAAACTTAATGGTCTGCGAATTGTTTTAGATGTACTAATGTCTAACCTGACAGCCTCTTTTTGCAAACTTTGATATTATAGTTATTGCAAATGCCTTCTTTCGTTTGGATTGGAGGCATTTACTATTTTAAATACAATATAGGGTGGTGGCCTAAATGGTTAAGATAAAAGAATACAAAGTTTTAGTAATCCCAACTAATAAGAACGGCGAGATGCCCCAAGCATGGTCCTTCTCTCAGAATACCATCTCCTTTTTTCCTCATTTATTTCCAGGCAGTGGTGGACTGGTGGAGCCTCATATTTTCAATGAAAGAATGAATACACAGGCCCAGCCAAGTATTATTTCAGCCAAATAGACATTATTGGTCTTCCTTCGTAAAGGCTTTTAAAATTTCATCAAAAAGACTTTCATGTACAAGATAGAATCCTTCAACCCTGTTTATAGGAATCGGAAGGGTTTTATCTTCGTATCCCTCCGGTGAAGTGCCGATTTCTGGATAAAAGGACGTTTTAGCTTTGCCTAAAAATCGCGAATGTCAAAATCAGTCAGTAACGCTGAGATCATGTACGATCATATCCGGTTATGGAAGCAAAGTGGTCAAAGCCAGAAAGCCTATTGCCTACAATTTAGTATAGCCTATCACGTCTTTCATTACTGGTACGGTAAATACCAGAAGGAACGAACTACAGCCAGGCATGGCTTTATACAGCTATCAACCAGTACACCAGGCAGCAATTCCTGTTTTGCGGAGTGTATTTTGTTGAGTGGAACGCGCATTATACTGCACCAGCCTGTACCTGTCGACTATCTCAAAACACTGGCAGGGTAGTTATGCTTCATCTGTCAGGTAACTGCCGTTATTTTTTATACCAGGGCAAAGCCGATATGCGTAAAGGTTTTGATTCCCTCAGTGGTATAGTTACCAACGAAATGCAAAACAATGTACTCGGCGGCGATGTCTTTGTTTTTATGAACCGCCGTAGGAACCACATCAAACTATTGCTCTGGGAAGGCGATGGCTTTGCGCTTTATCATAAGCGGTTGGAGAGAGGCACTTATGAACTTCCTGCCACTGCTGTATTAACCAGTCAACAGCTTAACCTGTTATTACAGGGTGTTGTACTGAAGAGTGTCCGCCACCGGAAAAGATATCAACATACAGTACAAATCAGTGGATAACGATCTTCTGAAAGCTTTACCTGTGTTGAATTGTACGATCTTTGCACCTCATGCAGGATACAACTGATTATAAGGCGCTATACGAAGCACAGCAGGTAAAGCTTACCATGCTGGAAGCTGAACTTGCCCAGTTGAAGCGCATGATCTTTGGCGCCAAAACCGAGCAGTTCCATGCCGCTTCATCTAGCGGTCAGTTGTCTTTAAATATGGAAGCCGAAGCCATACAGGCGAGCAGCTTAACCAAAGCCCTGAAAATAAGCTATACCAGAAATCAGACAGAAACAAAGCCAGTTAACATACCTGTTCGCATGAAGCTTCCTGAACACCTGGAGCGTCGTGATACTGTGATAGAGCCGGAACAATCTCTGGAAGGCTTACGCAGGTTGGGAGAAGAAATTACTGAAGAACTCGAATACGAGCCCGGTAAGCTGTATGTGAACCGGCTGATACGTCCTAAATATGTAACGGCGGATCATACAGATTTTGTGATAGCACCTATGCCGGATCGCCCGCTGCCAAAAGCTATTGCCGGCGCTGGTCTTTTAACGCAAATCGTTATCGATAAATACCTGGATCATTTACCGCTGCACCGCCAGCAACAGCGCTTCAGCCGTGAAAAGATCAACATACCTTATTCTACGATTACAGACTGGGTATCCAATACCTGCCAGTTGATTGCCCCGCTTTACGATGCTCTGTTAAAAGAGGTCATTAGCAGCGAATACCTGCATGTTGATGAGACCCCTATAAAGGTGCTGGATAAAGACAAAAAGGGAGAAAGTCATAGAGGCTACTACTGGGTCTACCACAGTTCGTTAAAAGAACTTGTCGTTTTTGAATACCAGCCCGGGCGTGGCCGGGAAGGCCCGTCTGAGATGTTGAAAGACTTTAAAGGCCACATACAGACAGATGGCTACAGCGGTTATAACTTCCTGAACAAAGAACGGGACATCACCTTATTCCATTGCTGGGCGCATGCCAGACGTAAGTTCTATGATGCCTTATTAAACGATAAAGCAAGGGCAACTTACGCCCTGGAACAAATACAGTTATTATATGCTATAGAGCGTAAGGCACATGAAGCAGAAATGTCTGCTGATGAACTGTTGGCTCTACGCCAGAGCGAAGCGGTTCCTCTTCTTACATCTCTGAAAGAGTGGATGGTAAAGTCATATAAAGAAGTTACCCCTGCCAGTGTTATCGGAAAGGCTTTAGCCTACTCTATCAAGTTATGGAATGGGCTAACTGCATACACCGCAGACGGGAAACTCAATATAGACAATAACAAAGTGGAGAACGCCATCAGGCCGGTAGCCATGGGCAGAAAGAACTACCTGTTTGCCGGAAGCCACGAAGCTGCTCAGAGGAGCGCTATGTTATACTCCTTGCTCGGAACCTGTAAGCTGCACAACGTAAATCCTTTTGAATGGATGAAGGATGTGCTGCAAAGAATAGGAGCACATCCCGTAAATCAAATCAGCACCTTGTTACCCAACCAATGGTCGCCGGAAAAACCGTAATTGGGTACTTCACCGGAGGGTTACTTATCTTCCCAAATGAAACCTTCAGATCTGATTTTTGCAACCTGTTCTGCATTGTTTTTAAATTGGTACGCGTTTGTCATAGCGACGTTAGGAGAAATAACCTGGTTGTTCGTACACACAAACCACATTTTGCGAATTCGATACTTCTTTTCTTCCATTGCAAGCCCATTAATATAAATACAGAAAGTAACGTTTAAAAAACATGCTTCTTCCGTAAAGGTATGCTAAAAAAATTAGTATTTTACCGTTTTCAGACAAATAGATGCTCTCGAATGCTTAGCTCATTGGAATTTCTTATTGGTTATTATGCAAATCTTCACCTGATTCGAGGGTGATTTGCGGCTATTTTCAATTCCTATATATACACCTGTATGTTTGGTGTATAGAATCGCCTTTTTGTTACACCACCTTTGGTATAGCAAAATGACATTTATGACAAAGTGCAATCAATTTACCCCACCAGCACGAAACGAGGTTTATATCTACTTCCGGTTACTTAATCTGTCAGAGAAACATTCTGATGCATTCTATTTATTCTATGAATCGAAAGGATGGAGTAACGAGAAGGGTAAGCAATTTAGAAACTGGAAGGTGCTTGCCTACAACTGGATCGTGAGTTTTAGGAATTCAGTTCCTTTAAAAAACAAGACGATTTGCGGAGCCAAAGTGGTAGGACATCTTTTCCCTGTCAAATAAACGCGCTGCTTTCTGACTTAATTATTCTTGCAGGGATGGCTAAAAAAACTCCATTGGCGTCAGCCAATGCGACGCATGTGTGTGAATGAAACTGTGAAAAATGAAACATGGAAGTGTATTCTCTGGAATTGGAGGCTTTGATTTAGCTGCAAGTTATTTAGGATGGGAAAATGTATTTCAAATTGAAATAGATCCATTTTGTCAGGAAATACTTAGAAAGCGGTTCCCTGATAGCGTAAGATATGGTGATATAAGGAGGGTAAATGCAAAAAAATACAATGGGGCAATTGATGTTATTTCCGGCGGATGGCCCTGTCAACCTTTTTCAACAGCCGGGAAAAGGAGAGGGAACAGCGATAACCGTTACCTCTGGCCGCAGATGCTCAGAATTATTAATGAGGTCAGACCCACTTGGGTTGTTGGTGAAAATGTTGTTGGAATCACCAGTATGGTACAATCCAGTCTATCAACTAGCCTGGCAGATCAAGCCTCTTTATGGGAAGAAGATAAAACTTATACAGTCGAAGAAGAATATATTATTGAAACCATCTGCAAAGATTTTGAAAGAATGGGATATTGTGTCCAGCCGATTATTATTCCAGCTTGTGCCGTTGGTGCATGGCACAGACGAGATAGGATCTGGTTTTTGGCCTACTCCGACCGTTTCCGATATGAAAGGGGGCTGTTCGGGGCTTGCAGAACAGAAGAGATCTTATTTGCGCCATTTCTTACACGGTTCAAAACTTTCAATCTACAGCAGATCGAGAAAGACATCCTTGCCAAACCCGGACTTATTGAGAATTATGATGGGTTTTCCACCAGGTTGGTTAAAAACGAGATAAAAGGATATGGAAATTCGATAGTTCCAGCAATTGCTTATGAGATTTTCCGAGCTATAGATATTATTCATCATGCTTAAATCTGTTCAAAATGTATTTACACTACAATGTCGAACCACATTTTTTGAAAGAAAAGTTCGAAATATTTCATCCTGTTGGCAGCATTTCTGAATCCGATGCATATGCAAAACAGCTTATGAAAAGCCAGGATAAAGGAAAGACGTATAGCAATTTCTATTTGACTGATATGTCAAAACGTAATGTGTTGAAGCCATATGCGCCCGAAGAAATTTCCAAGAAACAGCGAATAATAAAAGGAAAAGGTAATGATAAAGGGCTGAAGGTTTAACAAACATTGTTCTTTGGACAGTAGATGCGATTAATAATAGTAGACAGATAAGTTATGAGTGAGATTGTGATTACAGGTATAGATTTTATACCAGATTCGGTTAATAACTGTTTATCTGAAAAGGAAAATGGGCAAAACAAACTTTTCTTATCAGAAATGGAAATAGACGGTAATACAGGATTGCGTCGGTTTCTATTTGATAATAATACGAGAAAGATATATCATTTGCCTAAGGGAATAGACTCAGTTCCTATGGAAGTAGCATACATTGAGATTCCGCCAATGAATATTCTTGATCGTGAAGGTTATTCAGAGGCCCGATCCCAACAAGATAAATCCAAAAATATCGGCAGCGTTGAATTTGATGATTACAAATTTATTGGCCGAGAAATTCCATTTCTTACTGTATTGGGTGTAGACTTTTTTGTTGATACTAAAAACCAAGAGTTTACCCAACTATCTAACAGAGGCAACAAAATCGACTTTTCATCTGTGGGACTTTATGATGAAACGGATATGTTTCAAATGAATTATTGCACTGGAATTAAAAATTTAGCACGCAATTCGACTGACAAGAATGCGCTGAAGGCAACAATAAACGTTCCTGGATTGTGGTATCTTGATCCTGTAGGGTTGGCAATTCGCACTAAAGGAATTTCTGGTTATAAACTAACCCCGACTTTTAAAGAATACTATAATAAGCATCAACGAATTTTTTTACGTCTAAATAGGCCAAAACCAGATCGTACAATAAAATCAAACTCAAATGGAAAAAGTAAGCGAAAGCCATAAATGTTCTTGAACTGTTTTTTTCTATGTTTTATCCATACGATAATATCTAATTATTATGGCTTATTTAATTAAAGATAGTACCAAATGGCTTGATGGTGAAGGCGAAAATGTGTATTTAAAAGTACTAAGGCAGGTGGAGCAAACGAACTATTTTCCTTTTGCGATGAAAGAATATGGTTATAAGAAACAACAAGTTGGGAGCATTGAATTGTATATCAACGAATCCGGTAATAAAATATTTGTACATCCTAAATCGCCATCTTACTATCTGAATTTAGATAACCTTGATGATAGAGGCAGCTTAATTCACTTTCTTGCGAATAGACCATTACGAAATGATGATGTGGTTATTGCTAATTCATTATCACAACTTTTGAATTCTGCATATCGGGCTATGAGGATAATTAACACAGCAAAGAAACATAAAGGTTTATTTGACAATAAGAATTCATGTGGAGCAGTTAGAAAGAAACGTGGATTGACATTTTGATTTATTGCCAATTTGTTGTATTACCTTTTATTTCTGTTGTATGGATTTTGAATTTGAGCATGATATTTATCTTGAGATGAAAATGTTTGAACATAAGGGATATTTATCGGAGGAACTTAACTGCAATAATAAATTCGGAACTGCTGAAAAGCAATTGCGTCAATTATTCTATGGCGGATACATTGATGAGTGTCGTAGGGAGTATTATTTGGGAGATACTGATCCGTCACCGGTTAGCATAAATACGTCAGGACGAAATAACGGAAAGGATATTCAATTAGCTTTCAAATACGAATTCGGATGCGTCAATGGTTTACATTTTCGCAGATTGGATTATAATATTGAAGGACAAAAGGGAAGTATTGAAGCAAAATCGATAAATTTATTACCCTCTTTTACGGAACTGATTCAGCTTGTACAAACTCAAACATCGCTAAAAACTCAAAAATCAATAAGGATTATCAAAGACGATAGTAATCAGAATCGGGGATTGAAAAGGTGAGATTTCCTTTTTTATTAATTAGGAATCCAATTTATAGGCAATGGTTTGTATGTCTAATAGTTGGCCTGTGTGCCTGCTCCGCTGCACACAGCAAGCTGTGGGTTTGTTACACAAACCCGCTTGGCCGGCTATGCTCCGAAGTCGCGCCGGCAGTATTAATCTTCATTAAACTGAGAATGGAAATGAAAAACAGTGTGAGGGAAAATCATGACAAGCGCACATGTTGGTGCAATATTAGGTTAACAGAAAAGGAACATGAAATTCTTTTTGGAAAGCTGAAGGATACCACATATAGAAAACTAAGCGACTACCTGCGTAGCATTATTTTTAATAAGCCAGTCAATGTAAAGGTTCGCAACCAGTCACTGGATGAGTTTATGAATGAGTTAATTACCTTGCGGCAGGAGCTTAATTACCTTGGAAATAATTTTAATCAAGTCGTAAAAAAGCTAAATAGCGTTCCGCCCTCAAAAGAATATTTGACCTGGTTAGGGATTTCTGAAAATTTGCAAGCGCAACTTTTATCGAAAATCGAAAAAATTCAGATCCGGATTGATCAATTTTCTGAGAAATGGTTGCAAGGATAATTGAGGGGGAAGAAATACGAGGTGCAGTCGAATATAACGAGGAAAAGGTAGCAAAGGGGGCTGCCGAACTATTATATGCCCATTTATATGCTAAAGATGCATCGAACCTTTCGTTCAAGGAAAAGCTATTTCGTTTGCAACACCTAGCAGATTTAGCGCAACGGGCAGATAATGTTTGTACGCATATTTCTATTGGGTTTCATCCGTCAGAAAAATTACCGCCAGAATTATTGCGGAGACTTGCTGTTGAGTACATGGAAAAAATTGATTTCGGTAACCAACCATTTCTATTGTACGAGCACTTTGATACTGCTATACAGCATATGCATATTGTAACAACTAAAATTAAAGACGATGGTAAGGCAATCGATACCTCTTTTATTGGAATTAAAAAGTCAATACCAGCAACAGAGTACTTAGAGGAAAAGTACGGGTTAATAAAAGCCAAGGAGCAGAAATCTAACGAAACAATTGCAATTAAGGCGGCCGACCTTAAGGCTATTCAATATGGGGAGAAGCCGACGAAGAAGGAAATATCTCGTGTAGTCCGTTCGGTAATTTCTCTTTACGAGTTTGGTAGTTTGACTGAATTCAACTCAATATTACGGCAATTCAATGTTGTTGCTGATCAGGGTGAAGAAAATAGTCGAATGAGAAAGCATAACGGATTAGTGTACCGCGCTATTCAAACGAATGGAGAATTGATCGGTAAAGGAATTAAATCAAGTTCAATTTATGGAAAGCCAAAATTAGATTTTCTTCAAGGGCAGTTTAAAAAGAAAAAGGCGAGGCCAGAGCATAGGGAGCGAATTTACAGGATAATAGATGATGTATTAAATAAAGGGGTTGATGAAAAGCGATTTCTGAAAGAACTAAGTGATAATGGAATCTATGTCCATATTCATCGAAATAAAGAGGGGATTGCCTATGGAATCACATTTGTAGACAATCTGACACTAACGGTTTTTAAGGGTAGCGATATTGAAAGATCGTTTTCTGTAAAAGGAATCTTTAGCCGATTACAGCCCGACGAGGATATTCCGGCAGTGTCTTGGAATAAGCAATTCGTGAATTCTATTATCTCTCAGACTGATTATAAGCCTGGAATTAAAGGAGTGCTTTGCAAATGGCTAAGTGCAGGAATGCATATTAGTGCAGGCAATAATGAATCGGGGCCGGTTTTTTTAGCGGGACATTCTAAAATTCTACCAGAATACTATTGGAAGTTGGATAGGCGTGTTACCAATTACCTAATTGCAAATGGATTGACATCAGCTAGAGCTAACTATATAGATAGGAATTTGGCAAAGATTTTACCTGACAGATTTTCTATCGAGGCGATGCATGCATTTTCTAGTTACTTAAATGTTCAACTCAATAATTTGATAGATTCAGCTTTCGAGGTAATTCATGATGATGGAATCTCATCAGAATTATTAAAAGAGGCAAAGAAAAAGAAAAGGTATAGGAGACGATAAGGAAAATTTACCGTCACCTGATTGTGTAATTGAAAATTTGATATGTATGAGTACAGGTGAAAATGAACAGGGCCTACGTGGCATTATTGATTTTGTGAGAAAGGGTAGTGTCTTTTTACTGGCCTTACACTTCTATGTATTTTGCTATGCATCTTTTGAAAAAGCTGGATTATCGGCCAATATTATAGAACGTGTATTGCTGAATATCGGTGAAACTGGCATTTTTAATAAGCCAGTATATACAAAAATGTTCTCTTTAATTCTTTTGTCTATTTCCCTTTTTGGAAACAGAGGTAAGAAGGAAGAGGATTTGAATCCCAAGAATATTGTTGCCTATATTTCAATCGGATTACTATTTTACTTTGGAGGTTCGTTGCTGTTTTACTGGCATGCAGATTTAACTGTAGTTGCGGTTTGCTATATATTTATAGTCATACTTGGCTATTTGTTAGTGCTTTCCGGGGGAGCTAAATTATCCCGTTTGATAAGTCTCAATTTCAAAAAGGATATTTTCAACGAGGCAAATGAAACATTTCCCCAACAAGAGGAGTTGATTAACAATGAATATAGTATCAACCTGCCTGGAGAATACAATTTGAAAGGTAAGGTGCGTAAGATGTGGATTAACATTCAAAATCCTTTCCGGGCGTTGCTCATTCTGGGCACGCCCGGGTCCAGGCGAAGGGAGGTAGTAGAGATCCGGTAAAACTTACTTCGTCATCAGGCATGTAATCACACAGCATTTGGAAAAAGGGTTCACAATGTTTGTGTATGATTTTAAGTTTGATGATTTGACACGCATTGCCTATAATGCATTTCTTAAGAACAGAAAAAAGTATAAAAATAAGCCGTCGTTTTATGTAATTAACTTTGATGATCTTCAAAGAACACATAGATGTAATCCATTAGAACCATCACAGATGGTCGATATTACTGACGCCAGTGAATCAGCACGTAGTATTCTCTTGGCGTTGAATAAGGAGTGGGTAAAAAAAAGCGGCGAATTTTTCACGGAAAGTGCCGTCATCTTTGTTACCGCCGTCATTTGGTGGTTGCGTAAGTACAAGAACGGCCTGTATTGTACCCTTGCTCACGTGATTGAATTAATTTCGGCAGATTACGATGACCTTTTTCCGGTTTTGGGAACTGAACCGGAATGTGAATCATTGATCCAAAGTTTTATTTCTGCTTACCTGAACAGGGCACTTGAACAACTTGAAGGACAGATTGCCTCAGCTCGTATTGCATTAGCAAGGTTAAGTTCTCCTACAATATATTATGTGATTAGCGGGAATGATTTTACTCTGGACATAAATAATCCAGAGGCCCCGAAGGTGGTATGCGTGGGGAACAATCCATCTAAAACACAAACATATGGTGCAGTGTTGTCTTTATATACAAATCGATTGTTAAAACAGGTTAATCAGAAGGGGAAGCTAAAATCTAGTCTGATTTTCGACGAATATCCCACTATTTATCAACCTTTGGATTATAGTGTTTCAGTAAGTAGATCAAATTTGGTTTCACACACAATCTGCATTCAGGATTATTCGCAGATGAAAAAGGATTATAGCAGAGAACAGGCGGAAGTTCTGATGAATGTATGTGGCAATATTATCTCGGGTCAAGTGCTTGGCGATACCGCGAAGATGTTGTCCGAACGGATTGGGAAGATTGTACAAGAACGTGAGAGTATCAGTATAAACAGGAATGACACTAGTATTAGCAGATCGACACAAATGGATTCGGCAATCCCTCCAAGCAAAATTTCTGCGTTAAGTTCAGGTGAATTTGTTGGTCAAGTGGCGGATGATCCAATGAAGATCGTAAAGTTGAAAAACTTTCATTCCCGCATTATTAATGATCATTCAGCAATAAAGAAAGAGGAAGCTGCATATAAGCCATTGCCTATAATCAGGCATTTGGCTGATAACGAAGTTGATAATAACTATATACGAATTAAGAATGATGTGGTTGAAATAATCGAGAGTGAGATTCAACGAATAAAGTCTGATCCAGATCTTGTACATCTCCTTTTTATAAAGCCCGATAATAACGCTAAATCATAACTCCCATATCAAAAAAGAATTGGCCTTAGTAGATTAATTCTTGCTTATATCCTTTTTTGTTTGGTAAATAGCTATTATACATAAACATTATGGGTATGGTAGTCTTCAGGGCTAATGCTATTTTGACGATAGTTATAAGTTCTACATTATGGTGACCATTAACTAAGCTGCTTATTTCGCCTTCACCCATAGAAATCATAATACTTAGATCACGTTGAGTTACATTTAGGTGTAACATTAATTGTAATAACCGGTTGCTAAAATTCATCTTTTCTACATCAAGTTCAGTGGGTGTAAATGTGATTTCATCTAAGGGTGATGTAGGATCTTCAAATAGAAAGTTGATATTGGTTTGTAATCCTGATTTTAATTTATGTAAGGTGGCAAATTCAACATTACTTTTCGCATTTTCAATGGCACTTAATCTTGTTGCGCGTAAATTTGTTGAAACGGATATGTCAGTTTGCAACTTATTTTTCCTTTTTCTTATTCTTTTGCAATTTATCGCAAGCACTTGTTTTTCTGTTATAAACCGATCTTCAAACCCCATTAAATCCTTTTCCCGAAAGCTGCAACTGCTTTTGCGATAAAAGTTTCTGTTATAACGTAAGTTTCGATAAAAAAAATTATATTTGTATTAACATTGACTTTGGTTTCGCTATTATCTAAGCACAGGTATAAATTGTGTTCATCAAAAGCCAATCATTATTTTATTATCTCTAGTCTGCTTTAGCTTTAAATCGGTATTAAGGTTAGCGTGTATATGGTGATAATGCCGTATGTATCAAGTAAATGTTCAAAGCGGGTTACAGTTTAGCCTTTATTATTACCTAAGTCCTGTTTATTTTATTTTTTACTGTTATTTATGTTACATAAACGCAACTATGCAATAATGACCAACTAGACAAGAAAGCTAGTTTAGACAATTGTTCGCATATGGAAAAGTGTAAATTTATACCGATTGCAACCCTAAGTAAACACCCTTTGTTATGATCACCTCCCTCTTAAAGAACCTCATTAATTTGGGCATTGATGCCAAAACGCCAACTGATACAGCTACCACTGTGAGACTGGTTAATACGATGAGTGCTGTTACAATGTTTTCGGCACTAATATTAGCTCCTGTACTAACATATGTAACTGGCAAACCGATTCTTCTTCCTGGTTACATAGAAGCAGGTTTATTCCTTATTTCTTTCTGGCTAAACTTCAAGAGGCTGTATTTTGGGGCTGCAATACTGATGTTATTTACCCAAAATGCCGCTGCCCTATACTTTGGGGTACATTTTGGCCTTTTTGTACCGATTGTTAGTTTGTGTATCGCATTGGGTCTTACCTCAATCTTTTTGTTCCAAGAACCAATACGGTGGTTGCCAGGATTTCTGTTATCATTCTTAGTTATAAACGCGGTTTATTTTTTTGAGAAGAAGCAACTGGTAACACCATGGAGGTTTGAGATCAATGAAGAAAGCGGAATAGTATATTTGGCTAACGCTGTTATTTATTCACTAAGCGCTATTGTAGCTGGTTTTTATACAAAGCAAATACGTTCTGCCAATCGTTATAAGACTAAATATTTGACTAAAACTAATCACGAGATAAACCGCCAAGTCGCTGCTTTGACGAGTATCTTGGATAGGCTTAATAAAGATAAATTTATTGCAGAGACCGGTAAAACAGTATTGTCAAGTGTTGAGATGGGACTTCTCAGAAAGTACACTCAAAACATAGAAAATATTGTCAAGGGGGGATTGCAGCTTATTAAAATTGAAAATGGCCATTTTGAGAGGGCTAATTATGAATCTCTGGAACTGGAATCATTACTGGCAGACATTAAAGAGGAAGCTGAGGCTTTTCTGTCCATGAAAAACCTCCTTCTTCAATTTAATGTTCATTCGGATGTACCTAAAGTAATATACACCGACAGGAATAAGTTAGGATTTATTTTGTCCAATTTAGTCTCCAATGCAGTAAAGTTTAGTCATAAAAATAGCAGTATAATTGTTAACATCTCAAAGTCGGAGGAGCACATCATTTACCAGGTATTGGATTTTGGTAAAGGAATGAGCCGAGGTAAATTAGCAGAATTGTTTCATCGGTTATTTGTGACTGATGAAAATCAGCTTATGCAAGGAAATGGGATTGCCTTACCGGTAATTAAAGAATTCGTTGAGTTACTAAAAGGGTCAATAAATGTTGATAGTGAGCCTGGTAAGGGAGCCTGTTTTACGGTCTATTTGCCGCATAGTAGTGCAGACGAGGCGAAGGATCAAACTTCTTTTGAATGGGATAGCTCCCTTCTTAAGGGAAAGAAGGTTATAGTAGTTGATGATGATAAAATGGGACGCGCGTTCATGAGAAGCATTTTACAACAAATGGGAGGGGAGGTGATTTTATGTAAGGATACTTTAGAGGCAGAACAGACGTTTAGATCAATTCAATCAGATTTAATAATGATGGATGTTCGTCTTGGTCAAAATGTGGATGGCCTTGAGTTTATCAAAAAAATGAAGCCTTTTATCAACAATACTCTTGTGATAATGCATTCGTCTGAAGATAGTGATGTGCTTAGAAATCGTATTGAAGAGGCCGGAATGACATATTTACAAAAGTCATTAGCTGTTGATCAGTTGGAGTCAATTCAGAGAAGTATAAGAAAATTGATGAAGTTTCCATTGCAACTTTAGCTGTCAATTCTCCTGACATAATTTTATGGGAAAAGGCTGTTAAATGCCTTTCGTACTGAAAGTGCGTGCATATGTAAGTCTGGTGCTGTAAATTTTAGCAGACCAAAACCT
>Ga0316604_10002342_pt1 | contig 14656 bp, 15 predicted proteins | sample OWC_soil_day20_C_FD_207650 | JGI IMG/M metagenome (GOLD analysis project Ga0316604, IMG submission 207650) | Wetland soil microbial communities from Old Woman Creek delta, Ohio, United States - OWC_soil_day20_CT | ecosystem: Environmental > Terrestrial > Soil > Wetlands | place: USA: Ohio... | reverse complement strand
GCATGTTCGTATACCGCAGTCCATTATCGGCTATTCTGTTTATGACAGGCGTCTCAACCAAACCGCCGAAACAGGACAACTGGCCGTATCCAACGTCATCCAGCACAAAAAATATCACATTTGGCGCCCCTTCAGGCGGCCTTACAATCTCCGGCCAGGCAGGACTGGATTCCGGCATCGTTCGTCCAATTACACCATTGAAGGGGGTTCCATCCAAATAGGTTTTGAGAGTGGACACGGTACATACCTCCTTTTGTTTTTACACATTTATTGTTAATGCCAATGCAAGTTTATTGTACAAGTTCCTTCATCAGCACCAACCGGCTAAAGAAAACTGATTATCCTGATCAACTTAACTTATTTAGGGAAAAGGTAGGTTAACTGGAATCGGAAGTTCCAATCCGGATCGGCCAAAGTACGGACAACATTCTTGTAAACCCCCAGATTTAGACTTACCGGCTGTTTACCGAATTTAGTAATTTGGCTAACTTGCAACCCCAAAGGCATAGTCCACCGGTCTCCGGATTTGCGTTCAAAGTTACAGGTAATCCCTGGAGAAAAAGAAATCGCCGTGCCAGGTTTTTTCGGAATATTGTAATTCACAATCGGCTGGATAAGAAGCAGATTGGTTTTAACCCCGTTTGGCGTCTCACCAATGCTATGGATATAATTGACCAAGCCGCCGTACACCCACTGTTTCTCTGTTTTTATAATAACAGCCGTAGGGCCGATGCCGAAGGTCTGTGTCCCTAATGCATCGTCGCTTGCGGTCGGCAGCTGGAGTACAGGGCCAACGCCCCAAGTAGTTGTTCCCGTTTTTCTCGGGCTGAAAAAGAACGAAAGCGAAGAATCGCCGATGCCTGTAACCCTGCCGTGTGAAGTCGGCGCAGAAATAAGAGGAATAATCGTTCGCGTGATCAGATTCCATTCCTCATTGATCTGAAAGGGGATGACCGGCTGCACATTCAGCACGCTCATCGTAGAGCTTCCCAAGGCGCCGTCCGTATACAAATTATATTGCAGAGGAACAGACATCATGTCTGCAATTGGATTCTGTGTTTTTTTTGCCAGCTCAGAGTCAGTATTTTTAGGAGGCTCCAGCCTTTCTGTCTCTTTACTCTCCGCAGCCATGACCTCCCCCGGTAAGAATGGGCACCAAAAAACACTGCAAATCATAACAAGCAAAATAGCAATCACTTTTGAAAACATTCTTTGCCTCGTAGCATACACCCCCTTCGCGGTTTTTTTATTCCAGAGTTATTGCCAAAAATGATTATCGTTAACCCAACTGTGCCGGCACAGCTTTTCTAAAACAGCAAACCCAATACTGTTTTTATTATTTCTTCCAGCGGCATCATTGTCAGAGCAAGAGGCGTTATCGGCAGAAGTGCAAAAAACGCCATTTTAATTATTACTTCCTTGGAAAAAATCACAATGCCCATTTCTTGTACAACTTTGTAGCTGTTTCCCATATCAGCGAGAGATTGAATGTCGGCACTGCCAATTAACTGCTCTTCTTCCGGCGCGCCGCCGCGCAGCCATTTCGCATCGAAGCCGCGCATGTAAAACGCAGCCAGCGCGCCATACTCGGCAACACCTTTTCGTCTGGTTAATTCAAGCTGCGGCGTGAAAACAAGCAAAGGAACAAACACCAGGCATACGAGAAAGAACACCACTAAAACAACCGGCACCATGAAATCACTCAAGATGGCGCCCTGATAAAAAATCCGGTTCGCAATCATTCCTGCCAACAAGAACCCGTACGCCAGCAACAGCGGAAAAAAAGTCAATCCCTGTCCGCTTAAAAAGCCCAGTCCCCCTAAACCATCCGGATGCGTTGCCAAAAGGTTTAAGTTAATACGCGAAACGTGCCAAAGAAAACGGCTCCAAATAAATATCCGAAAAAACCAGCGCAGCAAAAGAAATTGAAAGACAGGCAGACTTATATAAGTGAACCACTTCCCCGCTAATGACAACACCAGGCCATCTGCAGTATTTATCGTTTGCCAAGTGTCTGCATCGAGCGCAATATATTTTTGCCAGACAAAGAAAATGCCAATTGCGTATACGAGTACTACCAATACTACTTCCGCAAGTACCGAGTTGCGCAAACGCAGCGCCGATCCAATCGCAGCGTTAAATTGATCGATTGCACCATCCGGGATCAAACCGCGTTTCAAAAAATTGCCTGTCATCGGCAGCACACGACGATGGGCAACCAATTCGGCGGCAATCAACAAAGGCACTGAAATTAAGAACCGAATATGAAAATCTGCATCAAGGAGGCAAGGAACTCTTACATTATTTCCTGCTAATGTTCCTTCAATTGCCGCAAGACATACGACGGGAAGCCAGCAAAACAAAGAAATGAAAACGATTCGCCGGTACAGAAGCCCCATCGCGTCATTGGTCAATTTTGCCCGGCGCAGGATTTGAAACAGCGGCCCTCCCTGAACGAAAGAAAAGTCCTGCTGATTATGAAGCAAGTTCTTATTTTCCATTGCCACTCCCCTCCTTAACACCCCTGCAAAAATTGCAGCATTACAGCAGAACCCGGGCATACACAACATGCGTCTTGCGAAAAGCTCCCCCTCAAAAGGCAGTTGGTTTCGATGCTTCAATATCTTTCAAAAATATTTCTGCTTTTACAACCCGACTATTTGAGAAGGAGCTTTGTGAAAATTTACAAATAGTTAAACTTATTCTATTATTTTCCTTTCGATAGCTAAAAGCAACCGAATATATGTCAGGTTGGGTCCTCCACTACTTTATAAACAACAGTCGTTCCGTCGTATACAGGTTGATAATAATTGGTTCCATCGTATAAATATTCTGTTTCTTTAACAACAACCGTAGTCGTACTCGCTGGCTCCTCGCTAAGAATCGCTCCAATAACGAGTCCGGCAATGAAGGCTCCTGCGACCTGCTCGCCACTATATCCATAATGATAATCGTAATCGTGGTAATATGGCGGAGGAACAGGCACCGGACGTCCATAGCGACCATCAACATCTATGTCGATGTTTGTCTCATTCCCTATTCTGACATTGCTGTTCTCAATATTTCCTCTATTTATATTGTCATTGCCGCCCGCAGGCTGTTGCGCAGGACGCTGTGCAGGACGATTAGCCGCAGGAGCGTTCACCCGTTTAGCAGCTTCCACTGTAGTCAGCCCCATGCCGAGTATCATTACTGCCATCATAATGCCTGCCATAGCTTTGCGAAAAGTCAATCTCAACATATTCAATTCTCCTTCCCATAGTTAATAACCGATGCCGGACGGTCTGACGATTTTAAGAATTCGATCTTTTTCATTCCCGCTTTTGGCACAAACGTCGTCCATCCATCATATAATTTGGGCGTTGGAGTCCAGTCCGATATTACACAGCTCCAACTGGGCATAGCCGGATTGCTTTTTGAGGTAATCAAAACTTTGCGGGGAATTGGAGTTTCACCTGCTTCAATCCACAATTGTATAGTAAGGTTTTCTTTTGCTAAGGCGACATGGTGGCAGGTAATGCCGCCAACATCTGACAAGCCGACATACGCTGATTTTTTAACATCTTTTAGGATATTATCACCGAAGCTGCTGCGTGCCAAATCCAATACCGGCAGCCTGATTCCGTACTCGCTTAGCGCCAAATCCAACGTTCCGTCTATGGTTGAAGGCGTCTCAATGATCCCATAAACAGCTTTATTCGCATCATATACCGTTACTGATTGGCCGTCAAAAATAACCTGCGTGTTCTGAATGTCTCCTTTGGCATTAAATTGGAATTGTCCCGGTCTTTTTACGTAGTAGTCAAACACGCCTGAATATTGAATCTTATTGTTTTCTTTATACACTACGTCATAGTTGATTTCGCCGCAAACATAAAACTGAGGAAGCGACTTCATGTAGGTTGTCATGGAGATCACCAGGTTTTCCGCCCCTGCCGATCGTGTTTCCACTTGAGAAATGGCCGGTTCATTACTCATTTCTTGTGCGGCGAATAGTGACTGCGTTGGAAAAGCCACTACCGCTAAGGCAATCAGAGCTACAATAATTTTTCGTTTCATAATAACCTCCTTAATTAGTGAAAGGGTTCGTTTCATTCACCCTTTTTTTCATTTGTGCCTTATCGGCGCCAAATCCTTGTAACAAGACCACGGAGAAGCAAATAGGGTATAATCGCCAAGTACACGGCAACCATAAAGGCATGGAACGGATATAAACGCGGCAGCTCAAGAAACTGGTATGCCAAATCCAAAAAAAGAGCTAACAGAAAAACTTTGGATACAGATTTCCAGCCTCCCCGTATTTTTTCCGCACGCTTATCCGGTTCGCTAAACAATGACCAAAAATAAGGTGTTTTCCCCTCCTTCGCATCCTTTATGCCATCTCGGAACGCAAAGAAAATTGCCATAGCAGGTTGGAGTAATAATCGAAAATGCAGTGGTCCGTCTACTCTTCCCAGTAGTAATTCACCCAGTTTATTCAGTAAATCCTCCAAATAAACTTCCCTCCCCCTTGCATTTTATCTCGTTAACAGCCTGTAATACCCACAGGGCACAGGGACCCCGCCCACTTAGGTCGGGGATCAACAGGCTATAACACTCGAAACCCTAAAGGGAAACTTCGGCTTCGCGAAATCAAAGATTTCGAGCCTCAGTCTTAAGTTCGCTCTAAGGGTTCGGCGGGGGCAATAACACCCTCCGAACCTAAGGCTCACTTATATTTACATTTATCCACGCGCGAATTTCAGCACGATTTTAGAAAATCAACTCTGCTTTGTTTTTTTATGTCATCGCAGATTGCACTTTTTTCTTTGTTATTCAGTTTCATAATATCTTGGGCCGGCCTGCCTTTACGGATCAATTCAGCCATGACCTTCATAGAGCAATCGGCGTGTTTGAAAAAGTCTTTATAGGCTCCGCACAAATAGTTTAAACCGGATTCGCCATCAGGTGTTTCAACAAAACGGTTCTTTGGACATTCACCGTTACAGACGAAGACAAATTCACATTTTTGGCAATATCGAGGCAATGTGTCTCTCTTGTCGAGACCGAATCTCCGCTGCTTTTCGGACGCAACGAGTTCTGACAACGGTGTCTCGAGGATATTGCCGAGGAAATACTTTGGCTCCACAAAGTGATCGCAAGAATATAAATCGCCATTGTCCTCCAACGCCACGCCCAAGCCGCAGGTGGGTCCGAATATGCAGACAGTTCCAGCCAGATCCAACCATCCTGCCAGGGCTCCATCGAAATTTAGTACAAACGTCTTGCCAACATCGCGCTTCACCCATTCGTCAAAAATCTCTGTGAGGAAGCGCCCGTACTGCGCCGGCTTCACAGATCGATTCGTCACCCGGCTGCCTTCCTGATAACCGGTCTCGTTGTCCCGTTCGACAATGGGGATGAACTGGATATAGGGCGTGCGCGCCTTATCCCTGAAGAACCGGTAGACTTCCAACGGCTGATCCGCATTTTTGGAATTGACAGTGCATAATATGTTGAACTCTACCTTATGTTTTTGAAGAAGCCGGACAGCTTTCATAACCCGGTCAAAGGAGCCTTTGCCGCCCCGGTCTTTTCGATAGACATCATGCAATTCTTTCGGACCATCCAGACTTAGGCCTACAAGGAAATTATTTTTATGAAAGAAACGGCACCATTCGTCATCAAGCAGGATGCCATTGGTCTGAAACGTATTTTCTACTGTAACACCTGGCCTAACAATGCTTTTTTGAAACTTTATCGAACGCTTGAAAAAATCCAACCCCATTAACGTCGGTTCTCCACCCTGCCAGGCAACCGTTACCGGGGATCCCCGATGCGCTGAGAAAAGCTGCGTGATATAAGCGTCATGTACCTCATCTGACATATGGAACTTGCTTTCCGGATATAAACCAGCCTTTTTCAGAAAAAAGCAATATTCGCAATTTAAATTGCACGAAGCGCCTGTCGGCTTGGCCATAACATGGAAAGATGACAAAAAACCAGTGGTATTCTTTGGGGGATTTTTCATTTAAGGGCAGCCTCCTTGTATCACTGAAAGTTTATCAAGAATACGGCATACACGAGTGCGCCAATCAGAAAAGGAACAAATTTGCCCTCCTTATCCCTGGGCAATTCAACGATTCCGGTTACAGAAATCACTCCACCGCTAACAAACCCAAACAGGATCATAATAAATAACCGAGGCAATTCGACCATGGTACCGATTAACCAACCGGATAAACAAAAAGCAGCAAGCACGTAACGGTCGATGAGATCGTAACTTTCCTTGTGCATATCCCGAAGTCCAAAGCCAATCATAAAAAAATGCATACTCATCGATAAAACATAGAACAAACGGGATACTTCTTCTTCCATTAAGGATCTTACCAGCAGGTAGCCGATCAGACCGACATATCCGCCATAGCCGAGAACTTGCGTCCAATAAACCATTTTATCCCTGTTTTTTCCCTCATCCTCCGCCTGCCCCAGACTCATCTCATCCAAACCATAGAAAAAGAGAAATCCTAACAGCATTGCAATATTTATACCGTAAACTCCCTCATACGGCAAAAAATATTTTGTCTCGTGGTGAAACAAACTTGCGATTTCTTCCAGTTCGGGGAGCAGCTTCACAAATATATAAGCCACAGATGCACCTGCCGCAACAGATAACGCGCGTCGATGCCCTAATTTTCTTTTAAAGGGAAGCCTGCCGGGAAGCAGGAAAATAGCCGCTAATAAAACTGCCGCAAGAAGAGCGCCGAAATTCAGTAACACTTCATTCACTCCTCACGGGATTTGCATTTTAAAAAATATATTAAAGAAAAGAACAACGCTAAGTATCAAAATAAAAGCCGCCAGAATAAAACTCGGGTGCCGCAATATACCGTTTTTTGATCCCTTAATCATTTTTACACTCCGGTAATATTGGGACATTGCCAAGATTAACGGAAACGTCCCTATAATTATGAGAAAAAGCCCGATATGGTCACCCTCCGCAGCCATACCCTTTGTTTTAAAGTTTTCTGCTACAGACTGCAAAACCTTGGCCAGCGTGAAGCCAAAGCTTATAAAGGACATCGAAGTCCTTACCCATGCCAGTAGTGTACGGTCTTCCGCCATTAACGTACGTTTTTCTGCCATTTTAGTCGTCGATAACTTGCTTTGTTTGGGACCTTCAATCGGATTGTTATTGGACATGTTCATCCCTCCTTATGCAAACACAGCGCTTCCACTCTTTGGCGCACTATTCTTGTTCAGCGATTGTTCCAAAGACAGATCACGGCTCTTTACCACACTACGCTTTATTTGGGAAGTAAAAAGGTCAATTGGAACCGATAATTCCACTCGGGAGCAGATGAAGTGCGGGTTACGTTTTTATATATTCCAATATCTATGCTTATCGGCCGGTTCTCGGTTTTAATAACCTGGTTAATCTGCAGCCCCAAGGGCACAAGCCAGCGATCGCCTGGTTTGCGGCTGAAATCGCAGCTAATTAGCGGGTTAAACGATATTGAAAGGCCCTTTCCCCCAGGAATACTGTAATTAACAATGGGTTGAATCGTAAACAGATTTGTATCAATATTGTTAGGGGCTTTACCGACACGATGCATGTAGGTCATTCTCGCTCCGTAAATCCATTGTTTATTCTGTTTGATAATTGCTGCCGCAGGACCGATGCCAAAGGACTTCGCTCCTAAACTTGCCTTAGTCGCTGTCGGAAACTGCATTGTCGGGCCAATTCCCCATATTGTTGCGCCGGTAGTTCTCGGACTGAAAAACATCGTAACCAGACTATCTCCTACGGCGTACTTTCTTCCTTCCGGGGTCGGCGCCGATATGAAAGGTATGACTGCTTTGGTAATCAGATTCCAATCTTTATTAAGATGGGTAGAGAAAGACGGTTGCAAATTTACCACACTCATCGTTTTATTGCCCAAAGCGCCGCCGGTAAACGTGTCATATTGAAGGCGAATATACTCCACATCCGCAATCGGATTCTCAGTTTCTTTCGCTAAACTAAGCATGGAAGGGGCATTTCCGGCCGCATTAATAACCTCTTGGTCAGCTGCAGCCTCGACAGCGCCCGGTTGGAAAGCACAAAATAGCATACTCAAGTACAGAATAACCCATACCAGGGTTAATAGAGGTTTTCCAACTCCATTCTTCATTCTGCTCAGCTCCGAATTATTTTTTTAATACTTAAAATATTCTGCAGTTTTCGCAAAAACACCTTCTGCCCATACTTAAATTGTCAATTATTTTTAAATTTTCAATATTTTCAATCTATGTTTGTTTGTAAAGCATTATTTCTTCACTTTAAGCAAAAGGCTGTTAATCATCGCCCGGCAAGGGCAGTCCATAAACCCTATGCAACCACGGCGGCCACTTATTGTTGCATTGCCATATAAGTGAGCCTTAGGTTCGGAGGGGGTTATTGCCCCCGCCGAACCTAAGGCTCACTTAAGACTGAGGCTCGAAATCTTTGATTTCGCGAAGCCGAAGTTTCCCTTTAGGGTTTCGAGTGTTATAGCCTGTTGATCCCCGACCTAAGAGGGCGGGGTCCCTGTGCCCTGTGGGTATTACAGGCTGTTAACGAGATAAAGACTTTTTCCGGCGTGATCGGCAACTGCGTAATCCGAACACCCACGGCATGATAGACTGCCGCGGCAATGGCCGCCGCCGGCGTATTAATCACGACTTCCCCCACCGATTTTGCGCCAAACGGCCCTGTCGGCTCGAAACTCTCCTTAAACGCCACCCGGACTGTTCCGATGTCTTTGCGGCAGGGAATCTTATACTGCATGAAGGAATTACTCAGCAGCTTACCTTTGTTATCGTACCGTACATCTTCGTACAAAGCCATGCCGATTCCCTGGACCAGCCCTCCCTCGACCTGGATCCTAGCCAAATGAGGATTGATGACCGTTCCGCAATCGACTACCGCCACGAAATCCAATAATTCGACCTTCCCGGTTTCCTTGTCGACCTCGACTTCCGCAAAACCGGCGATAAACGGCGGCGGCGAAATGGGACTGCCATACGTCGCATTGCCGACCAACTGCCGTTTTTCCGGGCCAACGACCAACTGCTGCGCTAACTTTTTCAGCCCAATCATTTTATCCGTACCGGTTACCCGCACGGTATGACCATTAAACTCCACCTCTTCTTCCGTCGACTGCAGGAACTTGGCCCCTTCGGCAAGGATTTGCTGTTTTAAATCTTCCGCCGCCCGCACGACGGCCATTCCGGTCACGTAGGTGGTACTCGAAGCGTAAGATCCCGGATCAAACGGCGAAACGTCCGTGTCCGCCGCATGGACGATGATCTGGTTCATGGAAACTTCCAATACCTCAGCCGCCATCTGCGCCAGGATCGTATCACTGCCGGTTCCCATATCCGTGGAACCGATCAACAGGGAAAAATCGCCGTTGTCGTTCAAGCGGACTTCCGCAGAAGCCGTATCGATATTCGCAATGCCGGAGCCCTGCATGGTCACCGCCATGCCGACGCCCCGCACCTTGTTAGCAGCGGATATCTGCTTAGGGTATTTGAATTTCCAGCCGATCATCTCCCTGCCTTTTTCAATACACCGGTTCAAAGCAGAACTTTCCAGAGTGCCTCCTTTGTAGCCCAGGAACGGCTCTCCTTCCCGGGCGATATTTTTTAGCCGAAGTTCCGCTGGATCCATACTCATCTTTTCGGCCAACATATTCACCGCCGACTCCAGGGCAAAGGTCCCCTGTGTCGCGCCATAGCCGCGGTACGCCCCGGCCGCCGGTTTGTTAGTATACACTACATTGCCCATAAACCGGACCGCTTTGGTTTTGTTATATAACGGCAGCGTTTTTTCTCCCGTTACCATAAAAACGGTGGAAGCGTGCTCGCCGTAGGCGCCGGTATCGGACAGGCCCTGGATGTCGACGGCGCGGATAACCCCTTCCTTGTCGGCCCCCAGAGTAACCTTTAGACGCATGGCATGGCGGCTGGTGGTACAGGTAAACGTCTCCTCCCGGTCATAGACCAAGATGGCCGGCTTGCCGGTCTTCAACGTCACTGCCGCCGTAAAAATTTCGACACACGACGTCTGTTTGCTGCCGAACCCGCCGCCGATCCGCGGTTTGATCACCCGGATTTTACTCGTCGGCAATTCCAACGCCCGCGCCAGCATCCTGCGGGCATGAAACGGCACCTGAGTGGAACTGACAACCACCAGACGGCCCAGATGATCGAGGTAATTGAACGCACGTTGGGTTTCCATCATACACTGGGCGTTGGCTTGCGTGTAGAAAGTCCCTTCCACCACAACATCGCACTCACTTAATTCTTTTTCAATATCGCCAACTTCCCACTTTTGCGTGGACACAATATTCCGGTCTTTGACCATCCCAATATCGAAATTGCAGTGAACATCGTCTTCCGGATGAACCACCGAGGAATGGCCGATTGCGGTTTCAAAATCCAGTACCGGCGGAAATACTTCGTATTCCACCTTGATCAAATCCAACGCCGCCAGCGCCGTCTTCTCGTCCACAGCAGCAACGATCGCCACCTCATCGCCCACATAGCGGACAACCAGATCCAGAATCAACCGGTCGTACGGGGAAGGCTCCGGATAGGACTGCCCGGCCAGAGTAAAGCGCTGTTGCGGCACATCCCGGTAAGTAAGAACGCACTCTACGCCTTCGAGAGCAGCTGCTTTCTCGACATCAATCGAGGTAATCCGGGCAAACGCATGCGGACTGCGGAGAATTTTCACCACCAGCGCGTTCGCCATCACCAAGTCTTCCGTATACACTGGTTTTCCGGTCGCAATCGCCATTCCGTCAATTTTAGGAATTCCTTTGCCAACCAGCTTCATCGCTGCGTCACCCCCAGATACGTTTTGACCGCCCGCATCTGCCCAAGATAGCCTGTACAGCGGCACAAATTACCGGTCAAATAATGAACAATTTCGTCATCCGTCGGCGAAACCAATTCCCGTTTCAGGGCCAGAACCGTCATCACAAAGCCGGGACTGCAGAAGCCGCATTGATCCGCTCCCTCCGCAACCAAAATCCGCGCAAATTCAGCCGCCTCCTCGGAAACGCCTTCGATCGTCATCACGAATTTTCCCTGGACCCGGAAGGAAAGCACCGAACAGGACAACGTCGGTTTTCCGTCGATCCACACCGTACATAGGCCGCAGCAGCTCGTATTGCAGCCTTTGCGGATGCTCAGCAAACCATGCTTGCGCAGCGTATCCGCCAAAAATTCATCCGGCGGCACTTCCCATACCGCTTGTTTGCCATTGACCACGAATTCTACTTGCATGCTGCCACCTCCGCAACGGCCTGTTTGACCAGCACTTTGCACAATTCCCGTCGGTATTCGGCTGACCCTCGCATATTGGTGCCAAAGGACATTTCGTCCGCGGCGATCGAAGCAATTTCCTCGATCCTCGGGCAGTTAGCATCCAGGTTCGATAATTCCCGCGATGCCTTCAGCGCAATTTCCGCTTTCGACGGCCTCGCGCCGATCACAATCCGGCCCTGCCCCGCTAGCAAAGAGACAGCAACCGTCAAGATCGGAAAATCGCTCGCCGAATTGCGGAAGCTCCGACAGGCTGCCCTTCGTTCGTCCTTGCGGATCCAGAGACGGACTAAAATATCTTTTTCAAACGGTCGGTTCAAAAAGGTTTCTAACGCCATTCTTCCCCCATGCGCCAGCTCGACTTCCGTCTCCAGCGCCAGCAAGGCAGGGATCAAATCAGAAAAGCCGTATTTGGAAAACACGGTGGCGCCAACCGTGACAATGCTGCGGAACTGGACCCCAATAACGGGCTTAACGGCTTCGGCCAGTAAACCGTCAAACCGGTTATTGATTGCCGGATCCGTTTCTATCATCCGAAGCGTAGTCATCGCGCCGATTTCCATCCAGTCCTCATGCTCCCGTACCGCTTTCAGATCAAGATGGGTTAAATCGATCGCCGTACCGATCTTTCGTGAACCCATGCGCAAAAAAGCGCACCCGCCCAAAATCGCGGCGTCCCTCTCTTCCATAAGAATACGGTACGCTTCCTCGATCGTGTCCGGCTGCGCCAAGCGGCCCACTGTAAACATACAGTCCCCCCCTATCGACTCAGTTTTCCAATATGATTTGTTATCTTCTTTATTTGCCCGCAAAAATAAGTTAAACTCCTATCTTCAAAATCCGGATTACGCAGACTGCTGCCGAAAAAAGTGGATAATGAACGTGCCGATAAAAACCGCCGCCATCATGGCAAAAAATACAAGGTTGCTAATATGCACATCAAACGCCGACAGCATCATTTTGCCGCCAATCATCGCAATCAAAACGTAAGCCGAAGTTTCCAATTCCGGATACCGATCAATCAGGAAAATGAACACCTGGGCAACGCCGCGCATCATGATAATCCCCAGAATACCGCCGATATACAAAACCCAGATCTGGTCGCTAACGCCAAGCGCTGCCAAAACACTGTCCACACTGAACGCCACATCCATCGTCTCTACAGTCAAAACAGTCCGCCAAAAACCCATTTTGGCCGCCTTCGCCGTTACCTTGCCGGTTGCCGCTTGCTGCTCTTTCTTTTTCGGAGCGAAAAAATACCGACCTGCCATCCAGAGCAAATACAATGCCCCCACTGCTTTTATCCACCAGATCTTAATCAAGACCGTGCCTAGGGCAATCGCAAGAAACCGGAACGCATACGCGCCAATCAGGCCATAAAACAACGCCTTTTTTCGCTGTTCCGGCGGCAGGTGTTTCACAATAATAGCCAGCACCAGCGCATTATCCGCCGATAACAAACCTTCCAAAATCACCAAGCTGCCAATAATCGCCCAATTGACCGGATCAGATATGACCTGCGCAAACAGAGCAAAGCTAAAAAATTGCGAAAAACTGCTGATCAAACCACTTACTAATTCACCCACTACGAAAAAGTCCCTCCAAAGTGCAATATGATACTGTCCAAAAGTCTCATCATTATGCAAATATATACTGATTCCTTATTTCGCTGAAATGAGTAATTCTCCTCCTATCGCTGCTTTGTTTTACATTTTATGGTAATTTTAATTTTGTATTTCGTATATTTCATGTATTCCCAGCAGGAATTTTTCCCATAATGCGGAAAAAATATGGTAGAACCTAAGAACCCGAGAGGAGATTGCAGGCATGCAGCCAGACAAACGCCGAATTATTTCCATACTATTTTTCTTGTTAGTTTGGATTATTTCTTTTCCCAGCGGGTCGGCTTTGGCCGCCGAAACCGACGAAACACTCTACCGGATCAAAAGCAACGGGCTATACGGTTTTATTGACAAACAGGGAACCATCGTTATTTCGCCCCGCTATACCGGCGTCCGCCAACTCAACGACGGCCTGATCGCCGTGCAGACCGGCACCGCCAACAAATGGGGCTACATCGACCGCAGCGGCAAATTTGTCATTTGGCCCCGTTTCCGGCAGGCATACGATTTTAGTGAAGGACTGGCTGCCGTCAGTGTGGAACCAAACGGCAATGTCGGCTATATTGACAAAAGCGGGAAACTGGTCATTCCTTCCGTATTCCAGTCCGGCGATCCGTTCCATAACGGCAAAGCCCGCGTCCAAACGACTACAACCCTCTTTATTGATACTACCGGCGCTATTATCTTAGAAACTCCGTATCCGGACGCCTGGGAACTCAGCAATGGCTATATCGCTTTCTTTGACGGCAGCAAATTAGGCTTCCTGGACAAACAAGGCAAAGTAGTCATTGCCCCAACCTTTCATCGCGTCACCTACGGACGGCAGGATCTATTCAATGAAAAAATCACCCCCGTCAGCAACGGTCCAAAGAACCAAAACAGTTGGGGGTTCATCGATACGACCGGAAAAACAGTCGTCAAATTTGAATACGATTGGGCGGAACAGTTCCAGGAAGGAATGGCCATCGTCTGCAAAAACAAGCTGTATGGCTTCGTTGACACCACCGGCGTCCAAATCATCCCGCTGCGATTTGAAGAAGCCTGGAAATTCAGGGAGGGGCTGGCTGCCGTAAAAACCGGCGGACTATGGGGTTTTATTGACAAAAAAGGCGGCTGGGTTATTCCACCGCAATACCAGAGCCTGATCTTCGGCGCCCCGATCGAATTCCACTACGGGCTGGCCGTGGTCCGGACGGCCAACGGCACCGGCGTAATTAATCGGGCCGGGGAAATGGTCGTCGCACCGATTTACCGCATGATCAGCGATTTTGACAGCAATGGGATTGCCGAAGTCATGCTGCCGTACAGCGAAAGAGGCTATATCGACCGCACTGGCCGATATATCTGGACGCCGAGCTGGTAAACGATTTCCTTGCAAATAACCTTGTGTAGTTGTACAATATATTGTACTGGAGGTGGTTTTATGCTCGCAGTAAATTATTCAACTGTACGGGAAAATTTTAAAGCATATTGCGACAAAACGAATAATGATTTTGAAACCATTGTTATCACCCGCAAGCAAGGCGGCAACGTCATCATGCTGTCCGAGGCTGCCTACAACAACATCATGGAAAACTTGTTCGTCCGCAGCGATAAGGAAGCCTATAACCGGCTGATCAAATCCATGGAACAATTAAAAGCAGGCAAAATCCAAACAAGAGACCTGATCGAAAATGAATAAGGTATTCACGGAAATTGCT
>Ga0316604_10002338_pt1 | contig 14682 bp, 29 predicted proteins | sample OWC_soil_day20_C_FD_207650 | JGI IMG/M metagenome (GOLD analysis project Ga0316604, IMG submission 207650) | Wetland soil microbial communities from Old Woman Creek delta, Ohio, United States - OWC_soil_day20_CT | ecosystem: Environmental > Terrestrial > Soil > Wetlands | place: USA: Ohio... | reverse complement strand
CGAAAATCTCGCCAATCCTGAAATACACCGAAACACAACCGCGGAAGAGATCTGGCGAGACACCGATGGCACGGTGGATCTGTTTTTTGCTGGGGTCGGCACAGGTGGAACCTTGACCGGCGTAGGCGAAGTACTCAAGGCAAAAAAACCAGCGGTAAAAGTGTTTGCCATTGAACCAGACGCCAGCCCTGTCCTCTCTGGCGGTCCACGCGGCCCTCATCCAATCCAGGGCATAGGGGCGGGGTTTGTGCCCGCCATCTTGAACACCTCGATCTACGATGAAATCATCCGCGTCCCCAATGCTGCTGCATTTGATACCGCGCGCCGCATGGCAAGTGAAGAGGGCCTGCTCGTCGGCATCTCCAGCGGCGCAGCAGTGTGGGCAGCCCTGCAGGTTGCGCGCCGCCCGGAAAACGTTGGCAAGACTTCTGTGGTCATCATTCCGAGCTTTGGTGAGCGCTATCTCTCAACCCCGCTCTTCGAACACCTTGCTGTATAGAGCGGCGACCCAACGAAAAACAAAAAGCCCGCAAGAAGCAGGCTTTTTGTTGAGCCAGAGAAGCTTATTCAGCAACAACGGCTTCGGTACCTTCCGGGCGATCCAGCAATTCTACAATTGCCATCGGTGCGTTATCGCCAACACGGAAACCACATTTCAGGATACGCAAATAACCACCATTACGGCTGGCAAAACGCGGCCCCAATTCGTTGAACACCTTCAAAACCATCTCACGATCACGCAGGCGCGTAAATGCCAGACGATGATTTGACAAAGACGGAGTCTTGCCCATGGTGATCAGCGGCTCAACCACACGGCGCAATTCCTTGGCCTTGGGCAGAGTCGTCTTGATGACTTCGTGGCGCAGCAGCGCGTTCGAAAGGTTTTGCAGCAGAGCCTTGCGGTGGGCGCTGGTGCGATTGAGCTTACGGAGGCCGTTACCGTGACGCATGTTGTCTATTCCCTATTGCTTGCAGCTCAGCTGATCTTTTCAAGACCTGCTGGCGGCCAGTTTTCCAGTTTCATGCCGAGCGTGAGACCACGCGAAGCAAGCACATCCTTGATTTCATTCAGCGACTTGCGGCCCAGATTCGGAGTCTTGAGCAGCTCGGTTTCAGTGCGTTGAATCAGATCACCGATGTAGTAAATGTTTTCTGCTTTCAGGCAGTTGGCCGAACGAACCGTCAGTTCGAGATCATCTACCGGACGCATCAAAATCGGATCAATCTGCGGAGCCTTGGCTTCAACAGCCGTTACCGGCGTGCCTTCGAGATCAGCAAATACTGACAACTGGTCCATCAGCACACGGGCGGCGAAACGGATAGACTCTTCCGGCTCGACAGCACCATTGGTCTCAATATCGATGACCAAACGATCCAAATCAGTCCGCTGTTCGACACGTGCGCTTTCAACCTGATAGCTGACGCGACGAACCGGGCTGAACGATGCATCCAGAACGATGCGACCAATCACCTTGTTATCGCCATTCAGAGGGCGAACATTACCGGGGACATAACCACGGCCATGCTCAACCTTGATCTGCATGTCAATCTTGCCACCAGGCGCCAGATGAGCAATCACATGATCCGGGTTGATGATTTCAACATCATGCGTCGTTTCGATATCACCAGCTTTGACCACACCTTCACCACTCTTTGACAAACGCAGCGTGGCTTCCGAACGATTGTGCAACTTGAGCACAACGCCTTTCAGGTTCAAAAGAATGTCAACTACGTCTTCGCGCACACCGTCGAGAGTGGAGTACTCATGGAGCACTCCATCGATCGACACCTCGGTTGCCGCATACCCCGGCAATGAGGAAAGCAGGATGCGACGCAGCGCGTTGCCCAGAGTGTGTCCATAGCCGCGTTCAAACGGCTCCATCACTACAACGGCATGAACCGGAGAGATGCTTTGGACATCAATGATGCGGGGCTTCAAAAGGCTATTACTCTGCATGTCCTATCCTTGTCACGAGTGATCTGATTGGTCCCGCATTAACGCGAGTACAGTTCAACAACCAGGCTCTCGTTAATGGTCGAGGGAAGCTCCGCACGTTGCGGATAAGCCTTGAAAGTACCCTTGCCACCCTTGGCATCAACTTCGAGCCATTCAGGGAATCCACGACCTTCAGCTGCTTCAAGAGCGGCCTTGGTACGCAATTGGGCACGAGCAACATCCGTCAATTGAACAACGTCACCAGGACGCAGAGTGTAGGACGGAATATTTACACGCTTACCGTTAACCAGAACGCCGTTATGGCGAACCACTTGACGAGCTTCTGCACGCGAGCCACCAAAGCCCATACGGAACGCAACTGCGTCCAGACGGCCTTCGAGCAACTGCAGCAGATTTTCACCGGTTTGACCTTTGCGACGATCTGCCTCGAAATAGGTCTTGCGGAATTGACGCTCAAGAACGCCATAGATACGACGAATCTTTTGCTTTTCACGCAATTGCTGACCATAACCAGACAGACGCTGACCAGACTTCTGGCCGTGCTGACCAGGCGCATACGAGCGGCGCTCAATAGCACATTTATCGGTAAAACACTTTTCAGCCTTCAGGAACAACTTTTCGCCTTCACGGCGGCACTGACGGCACTTCGGATCGAGATTGCGAGCCACGTTCTTATGCTCCTAATTAGATGCGGCGACGCTTCGGCGGACGGCAGCCGTTATGCGGCACAGGGGTGATGTCGGTAATCGACGTGATCTTGAGGCCAAGTGCGTTAAGCGCACGCACAGCAGACTCACGACCCGGACCCGGCCCCTTGATTCGCACTTCCAGATTCTTCACGCCACACTCTTGAGCTGCCTTGCCAGCAGCTTCCGCTGCCACCTGCGCGGCAAATGGAGTGCTCTTACGCGAGCCCTTGAAGCCTGCACCGCCCGAGGTTGCCCACGACAATGCATTGCCCTGACGATCAGTAATCGTCACGATAGTATTGTTGAAGGACGCATGAATATGCGCGATTCCTTCAGCAACGTTCTTTTTTACTTTTTTGCGAATTTTCGCAACGGTCTTTGCCATGATCTACCCCAGATTACTTCTTGCCAGCCATGGTCTTACGCGGCCCCTTACGGGTACGCGCATTGGTACGGGTACGCTGACCCCGAACCGGAAGACCACGACGATGACGAACGCCACGATAGCAACCAAGGTCCATCAGACGCTTGATATTCATGGTGATCTCGCGACGCAGATCACCTTCAACAGTGAACTTGCCGACTTCCTCGCGCAGACGATCCATCTGCTCTTCAGTGAGATCTTTCATCTTGGCGCTACGGGCTACGCCCGCAACATCACAGATCTTTTGAGCACGAGTACGACCAATACCATAAATCGCAGTGAGAGCGATTTCGGCATGTTTGTGATTCGGAATATTGACACCAGCAATACGGGCCATGAACTTACCCTTTTATCGCGGAAAAGCGAAACGCATAAGTTTAAAGAAAACGGGGCTCAAAATCAACCCTGACGCTGTTTGTGACGCGGATCTTCACAGATCACACGAACTACGCCTTTGCGGCGAACGATCTTGCACTTACGGCAGATCGGTTTTACTGAAGCTTGCACTCTCATTTTTGACTCCTAATAACCGTTCCTGCTTACTTCGAGCGAAATACGATACGTCCCTTGCTCAAGTCATAGGGCGTCAGTTGAACTGTAACCTTATCGCCAGGGAGAATACGGATATAGTGCATCCGCATTTTCCCGGAAATATGGCCTAGAACGACATGCCCATTTTCCAGCTTGACCCTGAAAGTTGCGTTCGGGAGGGTTTCAAGAACCTCTCCCTGAAACTCGATTGCATCTTCCTTCGACATATCGCACGCTTTATCGAGACGACCCTGGACTACCTTTAAAATTCGCCTTCTTGAGAAGGCTCTCGTATTGGTGCGACATCACATAGGCTTGAACCTGTGCCATGAAATCCATCGTAACCACCACGATAATCAGCAATGAAGTTCCGCCAAAATAAAACGGCACTTGCCACTTCAAAATCAGGAACTCTGGCAACAAACAAACCAGCGTGACATATACAGCACCAATCAGCGTCAAACGCATCAAGATCTTGTCGATGTAGCGCGCGGTCTGGTCACCGGGACGAATCCCAGGAACAAAAGCTCCGCTCTTCTTAAGGTTGTCCGCAGTCTCTTTCGAATTGAAGACAAGCGCTGTATAGAAGAAACAGAAGAAGATGATCGCAGCCGAATACAGGATGATATATATAGGCTGACCAGGCGACAAAGTCGCGGAAAGATCTTTCAGCCAGAGCATCTTGTCACTCGAACCAAACCATTGTGCTGCCGTGGCGGGGAACAGAATAATCGACGAAGCAAAAATAGGCGGAATCACACCAGACATATTGAGCTTCAGCGGCAAGTGCGAACTCTGCCCACCATACAGCTTGTTCCCAACCTGGCGCTTGGCATAATTTACCAAGATCTTGCGCTGACCCCGTTCAACAAAGACGACAAACGCAGTCACACAAACAGCCAAGGCACAGATGAACAACGCGATGACAGGATGGATGGCGCCGGTACGTACCAACTCAAGCATTCCACCAACGGACTTTGGCAAACCTGATGCAATCCCAGCAAAGATCAGGATCGAGATCCCGTTGCCAATACCCCGCTCGGTAATTTGCTCACCTAGCCACATCATGAACATCGTGCCAGTGACAAGAGTCGAGATGGCCGTCAGCCGAAACAACAGACCTGGATCGAGAACCAGATTGGGCTGTTGCTCAAGCATCATCGATATCCCAAATGCTTGGAACAAAGCTAGCCCCACCGTGCCATAACGCGTGTATTGAGTGATCTTGCGCCGGCCGGCTTCGCCTTCCTTCTTCAGCGCTTCAAGCTGTGGCGAAGCAATCGCCAGCAACTGCATGACAATCGATGCCGAAATATACGGCATGATCCCCAACGCGAAGATGGTAAAACGCGACAGCGCCCCGCCAGAAAACAGATTGAAAACGCCAAGAATGCCATTCTTCTGAGAATCGAAGAGTTTTGCAAGCTCGGCGGGATCAATCCCAGGAACGGGGATGTGCGCCCCTATCCGATACACCACCAATGCCCCCAAGAGGAACCAAAGGCGACGCTTCAGATCGGCAAACTTGCCAGACTTTCCAAGCACTGCTGGAGTAGCCACGCTGTTGTGTCCTGTCTTTAATTACTCAGCAACCGAACCGCCAGCAGCCTCGATAGCAGCACGAGCTCCTTTGGTGGCACCTACTCCACGCAGAGTAACCTTGCGATCAATCGAACCTGACAGAATGACTTTGGCTGACAAAGCATCAAGAGCCACAAGTCCAGCTTGTTTCAGCGACAACAGATCAATGTCATCGATTGGCAATGCAGCAATCTCACCCAAACGGACTTCCGCATTACGGCTGGCCGTCAAGGAAACAAAACCACGCTTCGGCAAACGACGTTGCAAAGGCATTTGACCGCCTTCGAAACCCACTTTGTGGAAGCCACCGGCACGAGACTTTTGACCTTTATGACCACGACCACACGTCTTGCCAAGACCACTGCCGATACCGCGACCGACACGGCGATGAGCCTTTTTGGAACCCTCGGCGGGTTGCAACTTATTGAGTTCCATTTATCCCTCGCACTTAACCAAATAGGAAACCTTGTTGATCATGCCGCGAACAGCCGGCGTATCTTCAAGTTCCACTGTGTGATTGATACGACGCAAGCCCAGACCACGCACAGTAGCGCGGTGCGGTTGCTTGGTACCGATCAAGCTCTTGATGAGCGTGACACGAATCGTCTTGTCAGCCATGATTACCCCAGAATCTCTTCAACGGTCTTACCACGCTTAGCAGCAATCTGAGCTACCGTACTTGTGGCAAACAGCCCGTTCAGCGTTGCACGCACAACGTTGTATGGATTGGTCGAACCGAGGCACTTACAAATCACATCGGTCACACCCATCACTTCGAATACGGCCCGCATTGCGCCACCAGCAATAATGCCGGTACCGCTCGGAGCCGGTTGCATCAGCACAACAGCTGCGCCGTGCTTACCAACAACCGAGTGTTGCAGCGTGCCATTCCGCAAGTTGACCTTAGCCATCTTTGCGCGCGCTTCATTCATTGCTTTTTGTACAGCCACCGGAACTTCGCGCGACTTGCCTTTGCCCATCCCGATGCTGCCATCACCATCCCCCACCACGGTCAAAGCGGCGAAACCGAGAATCCGCCCCCCTTTTACAACCTTGGTGACGCGATTGACCGCGACCATCTTTTCGCGCAGGCCATCATCGCGCTCTTCGGAAGCCTGAACCTTCTTTGTCTGTTGCTTAGCCATGACTTTCTCGCTCAGAACTTCAGTCCGCTTTCACGCGCCGCCTCGGCGAGCGCCTTCACGCGACCGTGATACATGTAACCCGCGCGATCGAATGCAACCGATTGCACACCAGCAGCCACTGCACGCTCGGCGATAAGCTTGCCAACAGCAGTAGCCGCACTGATATTTCCACCATTAGGCGTAACACCCTTCACTGCAGCTTCCGCAGTAGAGGCAGCCGCCAACACACGCGAGCCACACTCAGAGATGATCTGCGCATAAATATGGCAATTTGAACGGAACACCGTCAGTCGAGCGACTTTTTGCTCCGCAATACGAGCCCGGGTTTTGCGAGCCCTGCGCAAACGCGCTTCTTTCTTGTTCATTTCCGTCCGCCTTTACTTCTTCTTGGTTTCCTTCAGGACCACCACTTCATCGGCATAACGCACACCTTTGCCTTTATAAGGCTCGGGAGAACGATATGCGCGGACTTCAGCGGCAACCTGACCGACCTGTTGCTTGTCGACACCTTTGATGACGATTTCCGTCTGAGTCGGAGTCTCAACCTTTACACCATCGGGCATTTGATGCACGACAGGATGAGAAAAACCCAGAGTCAGATTCAGCTTGTCACCTTGGGCCTGGGCACGATAACCCACACCAACCAGATTCAGCTTGCGTTCAAAACCTTTGCTTACCCCAACAACCATGTTGTTAAGCAGCGCCCGAACAGTTCCGGACATAGCATTGGCATTGACCCCACCGGCCACAGCAACAGCCTTCACCGCATCACCCTCACGCTCAAGCGTGACTGATGGGTGCAAACGTTGTTTCAGAGCTCCCAAAGGCCCTTTGACCGTAAATTCTCCAGCAGCGATGCTGATTTCAACACCAGCAGGCAATACGACAGGATTTTTTGCTACGCGTGACATATTTCGTTCCCCCTTATGCCACAACGCAGAGCACTTCGCCGCCAACCTTCGAGGCACGCGCACGACGATCCGTCATGACACCACTCGGAGTGGAAACGATAGCGACACCAAGACCGTTCATGACCTTAGGCAGATCGTCACAGCCACGATAAACGCGCAAGCCTGGCTTGCTCACTCGCTCGATCCGCTCGATAACTGGGCGGCCAGCATAATACTTCAGAGCGATCGTCAATTCGCGAGCAGAACCTTCTCCGCGAACGACAAAATCCTCTACATAACCTTCGTCCTTCAACACTTGGGCGATCGCAACCTTCAGCTTCGAGGACGGCATGGAAACCGCACCTTTTTGAGCTTGTTGGGCATTGCGGATGCGCGTCAGCATATCGGCGACCGGATCAGACATACTCATCTCGATCTCCTTACCAGCTAGCCTTGGTCATGCCGGGCACTTCACCCTTGAAAGCCACTTCACGCAGCTTATTGCGGCACAAACCAAATTTACGGAACACACCACGAGGACGCCCGGTCAGCTCACAACGATTACGTTGCCGACTGGGGCTTGCATTACGTGGCAGCTTTTGCAGTTTCAGGCGCGCTTCCATACGCTCCTCATCGGAGCGGGAAGTATCGCCAATCACCGCCTGGATAGCAGCGCGCTTTGCAGCGAACTTCTCTACCGTTTTGCGGCGTTTTTCTTCGCGATTGATCAGAGCCAGTTTCGCCATGTCACCCTCAGTTCTTGAACGGGAATTTGAACGCGGCCAGAAGCGCGCGCGCCTCTTCATCCGTCTTCGCCGTCGTGGTAATGCTGATATTCAGCCCACGCAGCGCATCAATCTTGTCGTACTCGATCTCGGGGAAAATGATCTGCTCTTTCACACCAAGATTGTAATTGCCACGACCATCAAACCCCTTGGCAACCACACCGCGAAAATCGCGGATACGCGGCATTGCGACCGTAATCAGACGATCAAGAAACTCAAACATCTGCGGGCCACGCAAAGTCACCATACAACCAATCGGATACCCTTCACGAATCTTGAAGCCCGCGATTGATTTCTTAGCCTTGGTCACCACCGGCTTCTGACCAGCAATCTTGGTCATATCACCCACAGCGTTATCCAACACTTTTTTGTCGCCAACCGCCTCACCCACACCCATATTCAGTGTGACCTTGGTAATCCGCGGCACTTCCATGATCGATTTGTAGCCAAAACGCTGACTCAACTGAGCCACAACGTCCGACTTGTAAAACTCTTGAAGACGAGCCATGACTATTCCTTACGCGCCGATCAGTTCGCCGTTTGACTTGAAGAAACGAACTTTCTTCCCGTCTTCGAGCACTTTAAAACCAACACGGTCAGCCTTTTGCGTCACCGGATTAAAGAGCGCCACATTCGAAACATGAATCGGCATTTCTTTTTCAACGATACCGCCCACCTGACCCTTGACGGGATTCGGCTTGGTGTGCTTCTTGACGCGATTCACGCCCTCAACCACAACACGCTCAGCATCAACGCGACGCACAACCGCACCACGCTTGCCCTTGTCTTTACCTGCCAGGACGACCACATCGTCCCCTTTGCGAATCTTGTTCATCTTCGCTCCTTAGAGGACCTCAGGGGCCAGCGAAACAATTTTCATGAACCGCTCGGTACGCAACTCACGCGTAACCGGCCCAAAAATACGCGTCCCGATCGGCTCAAGCTTGGCGTTAAGCAACACCGCCGCATTCTTGTCGAACTTGATCAAAGACCCATCATTACGGCGCACACCCTTGGCAGTGCGAACCACCACAGCGTTATACACATCGCCTTTTTTGACACGGCCCCGCGGCGCCGCATCTCTAATACTCACCTTGATGATGTCGCCCACGCCAGCATAGCGGCGCTTTGAACCACCCAACACCTTGATGCACATAACCGCACGCGCACCAGTATTGTCGGCGACATCAAGAATCGTCTGCATTTGGATCATTTTTTTACTCCGCCCAACTTGAACACACAACGTGCTCAGTCTTGGATCCCGTCCGGGAAAAGGCCCCGCAGTAAGCGGGAAATCGAGCTAAACATAATAGCCTAGCTCGATATCTTGTTGCAAGTGCTTTACGCAAATAAATTGATTAGGACTGGGCCTTCTCAAGCACACGCGTAACCCGCCATGCTTTGGTCTTGGAAATCGGAGCGCACTCTTCAATCTCAACCAAGTCACCTTCAGCAGCAACACCATTGGCGACATCAGCATGATACTTTTTCGACTGCACCATGACCTTGCCATAAAGCGGATGTTTGACGCGACGCTCAACCAAAACCGTCACAGTCTTATCCATCTTGTCGCTCACAACACGGCCACTCAGGGTGCGGCGCACAACTACTTTTTGCTCACTCATCACGCCACCGCCTTTTCACGCAGGATTGTACGAACGCGTGCGATATCACGACGCACACGAAGCAGCTGAGACGTGTTGTTCAGCTGTTGCGTGGCGATTTGCATGCGCAGGGAGAACTGCTCCTTGAGCAGTGCAACCAGTTCATCCTGAAGCTCGGTAGCGCCCTTGGAGCGCAACTCATTCGCCTTCATTTTCTTACCCCACAAGCCGCGTCACAAACGCGGTCTCAATCGGAAGTTTGGCTGCGGCCAAGCGGAACGCTTCGCGCGCCAGCACCTCGTCTACGCCATCCATCTCATACAGCACCTTACCGGGCTGAATCTCAGCAACCCAATATTCCGGATTGCCCTTGCCGTTACCCATACGAACTTCGGCGGGCTTCTTGGAGATGGGTTTGTCCGGGAAAATACGGATCCAGATGCGGCCACCACGCTTAATGTGGCGGGTCATCGCACGACGTGCGGCTTCAATTTGACGCGCCGTCAAACGGCCACGCCCAATTGCCTTCAGGCCATATTCGCCGAAGCTGACCTTGGCACCACGCGTAGCAACACCCGTATTACGGCCCTTTTGCTCCTTGCGGTACTTCCTTCTATTCGGCTGCAGCATCGCTTGCTCCTGCGTTCTTTACAGTGCCAGTCTTGCGCACCGCACGACGGGGTGCCGGTTTGGCATCACCCTCGTTACGGGCGGGACGACGGGCCTTGCGACCTTCATTCTCGTTAGCTTCGACAGCGGCCGGCTGTTCGCCCTTGCCAACCATCTCACCCTTGTACACCCAGACTTTGATACCAATGATGCCATACGTCGTACTAGCTTCAGAGAAGCCGTAGTCGATATCAGCACGCAGAGTGTGCAGAGGCACGCGGCCTTCGCGATACCACTCGGTACGGGCGATTTCAGCACCATTCAAACGGCCGGCGCTCATGATCTTGATGCCCTGAGCGCCTAGACGCATAGCGTTCTGCATGGCACGTTTCATGGCACGACGGAACATGATGCGCTTTTCGAGTTGCTGAGCAATCGAATCGGCGATCAACTGAGCATCGGTTTCAGGCTTGCGGATTTCTTCGATATTGACGTGCACCGGCACGCCCATGATCTTCTGCAAATCAGCCTTCAGCTGTTCGATATCCTCACCCTTTTTGCCGATCACGACACCAGGACGCGCACTGAAGACGGTGATGCGGGCATTCTTGGCAGGACGCTCGATCAACACACGCCCCACAGAAGCATGGGCCAATTTCTTCTTCAAGTGCTCGCGGACCTTGATGTCTTCATGCAGCATCTTGGCAAAGCTCTGGCTGTTGGCAAACCAGCGAGAGCTCCAGTTCCGGGTTACCGCCAAGCGGAATCCGGTCGGATGGATTTTCTGTCCCATAGCTCCCCTACTCCCCGACAGTCAGATAAATGTGGCAGGTCTGTTTCTCGATACGATTACCGCGGCCTTTGGCGCGAGCGGTAAAACGCTTGAGGGACATCCCTTTTTCCACGTGAATGGTCTTGACCTTCAACGCATCAATGTCAGCACCATCATTGTGCTCAGCATTGGCTATCGCCGACTCAAGCACCTTCTTGATGATGGTTGCACCCTTCTTCGGGCAAAAAGTCAAAATGTTGAGCGCCTGGTCCACCGGCTTGCCACGTACCAGGTCAGCCACAAGGCGACCCTTCTGGGCTGAGAGGCGGACACCGCGCAAACTTGCATTGGTTTCCATGATCACCCCTTACTTCTTCGCCTTCTTGCTGGCGGCGTGACCCTTGAAGGTACGCGTCAGCGCGAACTCGCCCAGTTTGTGACCAACCATATTTTCAGTCACATAAACCGGAATGTGTTGTTTGCCATTGTGGACGGCAATTGTCAGACCGACAAACTCAGGAAGAATCGTCGAGCGACGCGACCAAGTCTTGATTGGGCGCTTGTCGGTGGAATTGCCGGCAGCTTCAACCTTCTTGATCAGATGGTCGTCTACAAACGGCCCTTTTTTAACGGAACGTGCCATGACTACCTCTTATCGCTTGTGACGACGCTGAACGATCATGCTGCTCGTACGCTTGTTGCTGCGCGTACGATAGCCCTTCGCCGGAGTACCCCAAGGGCTCACAGGAACGCGACCCTCACCGGTACGGCCTTCACCACCACCGTGCGGGTGATCCACCGGGTTCATCGCCGTACCGCGAACGGTCGGACGAATACCACGCCAGCGTTGCGCACCGGCCTTGCCAATCTTGCGCAGGTTGTTTTCTTCGTTGCCTACTTCACCAATGGTGGCGCGGCACTCAATATGAACACGACGAATTTCGCCAGAACGAAGACGCAACTGAGCGTAAATCCCTTCGCGAGCCAGCAACTGTACCGAGGTACCTGCCGCACGAGCGAGCTGAGCCCCTTTGCCCGGAAGCATTTCCACGCAATGAATCGTGCTGCCGACAGGAATATTCCGGATAGGCAGCGTGTTACCCGATTTGATGGGCGCCTCCGAACCACTCAGGATTTCCTGACCAACAACCAAACCCTTCGGCGCAATGATGTAGCGGCGCTCACCATCGGCGTAGCAAAGCAATGCAATATTGGCGGTGCGGTTCGGATCGTATTCAATGCGTTCAACCTTGGCGACAATGCCATCCTTGTTGCGCTTGAAGTCAATAACACGATAATGCTGCTTGTGACCACCGCCCTGATGACGCACGGTGACACGGCCATCGGTATTGCGGCCCGCATGCTTCGACTGACTCTCCACCAGGCCCGCAAATGGCTTGCCTTTATGGAGGTTCGGATTGACCACCTTGACAAGACCACGACGCCCCGCAGAGGTAGGCTTTACTTTGACCAACATTATGCGGCCCCTCCCTCAACGAAGTTGATCTCTTGACCCGGCTTCAGGCATACAAAGGCCTTTTTCCAGCCCTTGCGCTGACCGATCGAACGGCCAAAACGCTTTACCTTGCCCTTCACATTCAGAACCTGAACAGAGTCAACCTGAACCTTGAACAGCAGCTCAACGGCAGCTTTAATTTCCGGCTTCGTCGCATCAGACACCACACGGAAAATCACCTGCTCGTTCTTTTCAGCAACCTGAGTCGCCTTTTCGGAAATCTGCGGCGCGAGCAGCACCTGCAGAAGCCGTTCTTGGCTATAGCTCATTGCCACATCTCCTCGATCTTGGCGACCGCAGCACGGGTCATAATGACGCGTGGATAACGCACCAGCGACACAGGGTCAGCTTCGTGCGCTTCCAGCACCAGCACATTATGCAGATTGCGTGAAGACAGCCAGAGGTTTTCATCGATCGAATCAGTGATCACCAACGCTGACTCGGCACCAAAGCCCTTGAGCTTCTGAGCCAACAGCCGCGTCTTCGGAGCATCAAGAACAACATTTTCAACTACAACCAGACGATCTTCGCGAACCAATTGCGAAAGGATCGAAGCGATCCCCGCACGGAATTGTTTACGATTGACCTTCTGGGTGAAATTTTCATCCGGACGATTCGGGAAAATACGGCCACCCCCACGCCACAACGGCGAAGAAGTCATACCGGCACGTGCATTACCCGTACCTTTTTGACGGAAAGGCTTCTTGGTGGAGTGCTTAACTTCACCACGATCTTTCTGTGCGCGATTGCCAGAACGGGCATTCGCTTGATAGGCCACCACCAACTGGTGAATCAACGCCTCACTGTACTCACGCCCGAAAAGAGCATCGGAAGCTTGCACAGTTGCGGACGCCTGACCCTGATCATTAATCAGCTTGAGTTCCATGACGCCCCCGATCAGTTAGCCTTGACAGCAGGACGCACCATCACGTCGCCACCATCATGACCCGGCACTGCGCCCTTGATGAGCAACAGACCACGTTCGACATCCACACGCACGACTTCCAGATTCTGAACCGTCGTCTTGACCGCACCCAGATGGCCAGCCATGCGCTTACCCGGAAACACACGACCCGGATCCTGGGCCATACCAATAGACCCCGGAGCATTGTGGCTAACAGAGTTACCGTGAGAGGCGCGCTGCGAACTGAAATTGTGGCGCTTGATCGCACCAGCAAAACCCTTACCAATAGAGGTGCCAGTCACATCGACCTTTTGCCCTACTGCAAAGATTTCCACGCTAATCACATCACCAGCTTTGTAGCTGGCGAGCTGCTCGGCAGCGATGCGAAACTCACGCATCACGCTACCAGCTTCAGCCCCCGCTTTGGCCATATGACCAGCGAGAGCCTTGGTGACACGGCTAACACGCCGCTGACCAAAAGCCACTTGCACAGCGGAATACCCATCCACTTCAGCGGTTTTGATCTGAGCCACCCGATTGTTCGACACGTCAAGCACCGTAACCGGAACGGAAGCACCGTCCTCAGCAAAGATGCGAGTCATGCCGACCTTGCGACCGACAAGGCCTAGACTCATGTTTTTCTCCTATGATCCGGTTTCGATTGACCGGATCGCAATTGATGCTGCTACTGACAAATTCCGCGCTCAAAACGCGAAGCCGGAGATTCTATCCTATAGCAGCAAGGCTATGCAAGCAGCAGTGTTACTGCAGCTTGATTTCAACATCCACGCCTGCAGGCAGATCGAGCTTCATCAATGCATCAACCGTCTTGTCGGTCGGATCAATGATGTCCATCAGACGCAGGTGAGTACGGATTTCGAACTGATCGCGCGAAGTCTTGTTGACGTGCGGCGAACGCAGAATATCGAAACGCTCGATCTTGGTCGGCATCGGCACAGGGCCGCGCACAACGGCGCCAGTACGCTTCGCAGTTTCAACGATTTCCTGGGCTGACTGATCAATCAAGCGATAGTCAAAAGCCTTCAGACGGATACGGATTTTTTGGTTTGCCATGATGATTCCCAAAGAGCACAAAGAACAAACGGCGCACTCCGCAGAGTGCGCCGCATTTACAAAACCGATTACTCGATAATCTTAGCAACAACACCGGCGCCAACGGTACGGCCACCTTCGCGAATTGCGAAGCGCAGACCTTCTTCCATGGCGATCGGGCAAATCAGCTTGACGGTCATCTGGATGTTGTCACCCGGCATC
>Ga0316604_10002337_pt1 | contig 14682 bp, 18 predicted proteins | sample OWC_soil_day20_C_FD_207650 | JGI IMG/M metagenome (GOLD analysis project Ga0316604, IMG submission 207650) | Wetland soil microbial communities from Old Woman Creek delta, Ohio, United States - OWC_soil_day20_CT | ecosystem: Environmental > Terrestrial > Soil > Wetlands | place: USA: Ohio... | reverse complement strand
TGATCCAGCAGATGATTGACCGCATGCGCCAGCGAGCCCGGCAGCAGTTGCTTGTGAAGGTCGACCGCGAGAAAGCGCGGGCTGATGTCGACGTGTTTGTAGCGCGCCATGCCGGCTCCTCAATCTATTCGCGATCTTGGAGCCTTGATATTCCGAATGGTTCACGGGAAGATCCGGGCATGGAACACATTTTTCTACAGCGTCGTTACCCCTCAAACCATGAAACCAAGCGCTCCCGTGAAATTCGAAGATTTGCTGGCTGCCTATGAGTGGGTCAGTTCATCGCCCGGCGATAGCGAGGCTTTCGTCTCCCGTCTCACCGGAATTGTTCACTGGTCGTCAAGTACCACGGAACCCGATGAGGTGCTGCCCGATGACATTGAAGACGGACGCGTTTACGTCGCGGTGCCGAATAAGCACGACCTGAATCTGGGAAAGAACCTCGTGCTTACGTTCGCCGAAGACCACCTCGCAGACTCATATCAAACCGTCGCAGACCTCTTTCGCCAGCGTGGAGCCTACGGGAGGTTCAAGGATTTTCTGGAACGAAAAGGGCTGCTCCAGGCTTGGTACGACTTTGAGGAAAAAGCAACCGAGCTGGCTCTCCGTGAGTGGGCTGCTGAAGAAGGCCTTTCAATAGATGCGGGTCAGCCATCCATCAACACGGGCGCTGCGCGATAAACCCGCACAACGCTCCTGAATTCGATGTCAGGCGCAGCCCGAATCGATTCAACCCGTAAGGAAAATTTCCACTATGGACATCCCCCGAATCTTCAACATCACCGAAAGTGCTCACCGCATCCACAACCCGTTCACCCCCGAAAAGTTCGCCACGCTCGGCGCGGCGCTGCGGCTGGAGGCGGGCGCCCGGGTGCTCGACCTCGGCTGCGGTTCGGGCGAGATGCTGTGCACCTGGGCGCGCGATCTGGGCGTCGTCGGCACCGGCGTCGACATGAGCGCGTTGTTCTCCGAGCAGGCAAAGCTCCGTGCCGCAGAGCTCGGCGTCGTCGATCGAGTCGGCTTCATCCATGGCGATGCGGCCGGCTACGTCGCCGATGAGAAGGTCGATGTCGCCGCCTGCGTCGGTGCCACCTGGATCGCCGGCGGCGTCGCCGGCACCATCGAGCTGCTGGCGCGCAGCCTGCGCAGCGGCGGCATCCTCCTCATCGGCGAGCCTTACTGGCGGCTGTTGCCGCCGAGCGAAGCGGTCGCCAAGGGTTGTCTGGCCAACGCCATCGCCGACTTTTTGACGCTGCCGGAACTGCTCGCGTCTTTCGGCCGGCTGGGCTACGACGTCGTTGAAATGGTCCTGGCCGACCAGGACGGCTGGGATCGCTATGAGGCGGCCAAATGGCTGACCATGCGCCGATGGCTTGAAGCCAATCCCGGCGACGAGTTGGCTGGCGAGGTCCGCTCCAAGCTGACGTCGGAACCTGTGCGCTACGCCACGTACACGCGGGACTACCTGGGCTGGGGCGTGTTCGCGCTGATGGCGCGGTGATGCGTCAACCCTTTGCGTAAAAGAGGATTTCTACGATGCCCAAGAAGATTCGAGTTGCCGCAGTGCAAATGAATTGCCGCCACGGGGAAGTGGCCGATAACCTGGCTCATGCCGAGACCATGGTCGCGGATGCGGCAAGACAGAGCGCTGCGCTTGTTCTGCTGCCTGAATTGATGCCCAGCGGTTACCTCGCCACGGAGGAAATATGGAACTCGGCAGAAACCATCGATGGCCTTTCGGTCAACTGGCTTTTGAGCACCGCCAAACGTTTTGGGATCTACCTCGGCTTCACTTTCCTGGAGGCCGAAGGCGAGGACTTCTATAACTCGTTCGTGCTGGCCAGCCCTGGGGGAAAGCTTCTTGGCCGAGTGCGAAAGAACCCGCCGGCTTCCATCGAGGCCTATTTTTACGCGGCCGGTTCTGATCGCCACGTTATCGAAACGGACATCGGCCGAATCGGCGTGGGGATTTGCTACGAGAATCTTCTCTACGATCAAATGTGTTTTCTTTACGGCGAAAATGTCGATCTGGTGTTGTCGCCAGCCGCAGCGGGCAGGCCAAAGCCGATCATTCCGGGAGACGTCAAGCGGTTTGAGCGAATGTTGGTCAATGGTCGGGCAGTCTTCGCCAAGACGCTTGGGGTGCCCGTCGTCATGGCGAATCGAGTCGGCCTTTTGGAGACCGATCTTCCCGGAAAGCTTCCCTATTTGAAAAGCAGCTTTCCCGGGTTGTCGTCGATAGTCGATTACGACGGCTCGGTCAAGGCGGCGCTTGCCGATGACGAAGGCGTCATCGTCGCCGACGTTCGGCTTGGCTATGATGCCGAGCGCAAAACTACGCCAAAGCGGTACGGGAAGAGGTGGGGTATTCCTGTGCCTTGGTTTTCTTTTATTTGGCCTCTCACTCAGCAATGGGGCGAGCAAAGCTATGCGTCCAACTCCCGGCGGAAAGCGCGCGCTTTGTCGATTAGTCGAGGCGTGGAAAGTGTCGCGCCCTGACTGGCCCGTCGATGCGGACGGCTTGAAGCGTCGCAGCACTCGGCGCCGCCTTGGCGGCGATCGCCCAAACCGTTTTGCATAAAGGATCAACCATGATCGCATCGACCACCTTCACCATCGACGGCTACGACATTAGCGAAAGCAAAGGGCTGGTGCGCGGCATCGTCGTCCGCTCGCCGACGATTTCACAGGGTTTTTTCGGCGGGCTGAAAAACATCATCGGCGGCAAAATAGGCTCCTATACGACGATGTGCGAGCAGACCCGCTCGCAAGCCTACGACGACATGGTCGATCATGCGCAGGCGCTCGGTGCCAACGCCATCGTCGGCGTGCGCTACGATGCTTCGTCGGTCGAGCCGCGCGGCGGCGCGGTCGAAGTGCTGTGCTACGGCACGGCGGTGGTGATCGCCAAGCGCCAGGCATGAAGAAAACGCCTGGTGTCGTCGCCGGAAATGACGCTTCGCGCGCCAAGTGCTCCGTGCGCGTCGCCGTCGCGCCGGCAGACTTTGCCGACTGGGCGGCGCTGCTGGCGCTGCTGCGCGAGTCGTTTGCGTACATGGAATCGCGCATCGATCCGCCGTCATCCTTGCAGGAAATGGGGATCACCGAGCTGCGCGCCAAGATCGGCGACGAGTCGCTGATCATCGCCGTCGACGAGACTGGGCTGGTCGGATGCGCGTTCGCCGCGATCCAGGCCGACTGCGTTTATGTCGGCAAGCTGGCGGTTGCCGAGCGCGCCCGCGGCCGCGGCATCGCCCGGCAAATCATCGGCGCTGCCGAATCGCTCGCCGGCGACAACGGCCGGCAGTTTCTTGAGCTGCGCACGCGCATCGAACTCGTCGAGAACCACCGCGCCTTCGTCGCGCTGGGCTTCGAGAAGGTCGCCGAAACGGCGCATCCGGGCTACCGCAGGCCAACAAGCATTACAATGCGCAAGCGCCTGACGGTTCGCGTCGCTTGACGCGCCTCGCTCGCCGCGAACCTTGGCCCCCATTTTGCGTATGCGTCCCTACCTCGACTCCAGCACGTACATCGACTTCGATCATCCCTTGGTGCGGGATGCCGCCGAGTCTCTGCGGCGCGCTGCGCAAAACCGGATGGCGTTGGTTCGCTCGTGCTTTGAGTATGTTCGGGACGAAATACGTCATAGCCTGGATTACCGACAAAATCCCGTGACCTGCCGCGCTTCCGACGTTCTCAAATATCGTACCGGCTATTGCTACGCCAAAAGCCATTTGCTGGCCGCGCTTTTGCGCGCCAATGGCATTCCCGCCGGTCTTTGCTATCAACGTCTTGCCGTTGGTGATTCGGGTTACTGCCTGCACGGGCTGAACGCTGTTTTCCTGGATGATCTCGGCTGGTATCGGATTGACGCGCGTGGCAACAAGCCGGGCATCGACGCCCAATTTTGCCCTCCCCGAGAAGCCTTGGCGTTTCCCATCGGCGGCCGGTACGAGCGCGATCTGCCGGAAGTCTGGGCCGAGCCCTTGCCTTGCGTGGTCGCCGCTCTCGAAAAATACGATGACGTTTTTCTGGTCGCTCAAAACCTTCCGGACGTCGACCTTTGGGGATAGCTCGGCGCTCAGCAAGAGGGCGCCCGCCGGTTGATTCTCCTTTCAATCAATATGCCTACTCTCAACATCTTCATCACCATCACCTGCCTGGTCATCGCCGTCGCCATCGTCTGGCGTTTCGCCTCGCGTCGCCGCGAGCTGCCGTGTCCGGCGTGGCTCCATTGGCTGGTCGAATTGGACAATCCCTTCACCCAGACCAACCGTTCGGCGTTCATCGTCGAACATCTCGGCCTTGCGCCTGGCATGGCGGTCCTTGATGCCGGGTGTGGGCCGGGACGCCTTACCGTTCCGGTTGCCAAGCACGTCGGCGCGGCCGGCGCGGTGGTCGCGCTCGATCTGCAGTCGGGAATGCTGGAGCGAGCCCGGCAGAAGGTCGCCGCAGCGGGGCTTAACAACGTTCGATTCGTGCACGCCGGGCTTGGGGAAGGGCGTCTGCCGCGCGGCTGTTTCGATCGCGCGCTGCTGATTACCGTGCTCGGCGAGATTACCCAGCCCAAGGCAGCGCTGGCCGAGATCTTCGCCGCGCTCAAGCCGGGCGGCATCCTGTCGGTGACCGAAGTGATCTTCGATCCGCATTTCCAGGGCTGCTCGACGGTTAGCGCGCTCGCCAGCGAGGCGGGATTCGTGATCGGAAAACGCTGGGGGCACCGGCTCGCCTACGTCCAACATCTGGAGAAGCCCGATGTCGCTTGAACTCGTCCTTGACCCGAGCCGACGCGATCATTCCGCATCGTTCATCGTTGCCGCCAGCGACGCCGACGCGCTGGCGATACTCGAATTGCAGAAGCGGGCGTATCAATCCGAAGCCAGCCTTTACAACGACTGGACGATTCCGCCGCTGCTCCAGAGCCTCGAATCCTTGCGCCAGGAGATCGGCTCGATCAGCGTGCTCAAGGCCGTCGAGGGCGACACGATCGTCGGCTCGGTGCGTGCTGCGCTGCGCGACAGAACCTGCCTGGTCGGCAAGCTCATCGTCGAGCCCGCGCTGCAACGGCGCGGTATCGGCGGCGCGCTGCTGCAAGCCGTCGAAGCGCTGTTTCCGCAAGCCGAGGCGTTCGAGCTGTTCACGGGTAGCCGCAGCGACGGCAACATCAGGCTCTACCGCCGGCACGGCTACCAGGACGCGGGGACGAAATGGGTCAGCGTGCAGCTTACGTTTGTCATCATGAGGAAACAGGCCGCGACAGCGGCCTGAGCATCTATTCGATCAGCGAGAGGAAATCATGCCGATTTGTGAAATCTGTTGTCCGCGTGGCCTGCTGTCGGCAGAAGAGAAAAACGCGGTTGCGCAAGCGCTGAGCGCGCTGCTCATCGAGTCCGAAGGATTGCCCGACAATCCCGTCGCACGATCGATCTGCCTGCTTTCGGTCAACGAAGCGGACAGTGTCTATGTCGGCGGCGTGGCTTCGAACGAGGGCAAAATCGTCGTCAAGATCTACGCCTTCTCCGACGCCTATTCCGACCGGCAGAAGGCCGATCTCTACACTCGCGTGACCCGCCTTTTCGTCGATCTGCACCCGCTGACGAAGAGTCTCGGCGGCAGGAATGTCTGGTGCGTCATCGTGCCGGTCGAGCAAGGCAACTTCGGCGTCGGCGGCATCCCCGTTTCGCTTGAGATGACGCGGCAAATCGCGGCGTCTTACGCGGGCGACTAGCCGGTCGGCGTTGCGCCGCCAAAGAAGACGGCGGTTTCGGTGATATTTCCGCCCGCCATCGTCGCTGGCGCCACGCCCTCACTTAGCGCTGAAGCGGTAGTTGTCGGCGGCCAGCACCTCGCCGATCCAGCCGCCGCCGAGCCATTCGGCCGCGTGTCGCGGTCCGGTGGCGCCGAGCGCGACGAAGAGCGGCAGGAAGTGCTCCGGGCTCGGGTGCGCGAAACGCGCGTGCGGGGCACTCTGCAGCCAGTCGAGTAAGGCGTCGCCGTCGCCGGAGAGCAACTGCTCATGCACCCAGTCGCGGAAATCTATCGTTTCCTGCGCGCGCGGCTGGCCGCGCATGTATTCGCCGAGGTTGTGCGTGAGGTGTCCCGAAGCGATGATCAGCACGTTGTCGGCGGCGAGCGGCGCCAGCGCGGCGCCGAGCGCGAAGTGGTGGCGTGCGTCGAGATTGGGCTGAACCGAGAGCTGCAGCACCGGGATGTCGGCAGCCGGGAACAGCGTGCGCAGCGGCACCCAGGCGCCGTGGTCGAGGCCGCGCTGCGCGTCGATGTGGCTGGCAATGCCGGCGTCGGTGAGCAGATGCTCGATGCGCTGCGCCAGCGCCGGTGCGCCGGGCGCCGGGTAGCGCAGCCGGTAGAGTTGTTCGGGAAAGCCGCCGAAGTCGTGAATCGTTTCGGGCTTGGCGCTGCCGCTCAGCGTTGGCAGTCGCGTCGTCCAGTGCGCCGAGACGACGACGATCGCCGTTGGCGTGGTGAGCTCGGTCGCGAGTTCGGACCAGATGCGGGTCAGCGGGTCGCCGCCGAGCGCCGTCATCGGCGAGCCGTGCGAGAGGAAGAGGATCGGCTGCGTCATGGTGTGTCTCCTGGGTTGGTGCGCACTGGCCGCGCGTTGAACTGTACTTTAGTCGTCTCGAATGGAAGGATAAAGAGCGAGCTGCTTGAATGTCTGTTGCGATAATCGGGATAATGGTCGGGTTGAACTGCCGCTTGTTCGATTGAATGGCGCAATCGGCGGTCATTTTTGTCAGGCTGTTGAGCGCGGTGACCGAATTCGAGCAGTTCTTGGTTAAACTCGCCTCATTGGCTGTTCGCCGAATTCATGAGGAAAAGTATGGAAAACAGCACCGAACTTCAACGCATCAGCGGCTTGATCGTCGCCGCGATGCACATCTCGACCGACCGGGTGACTGCTGCCGGCGTCGCCTACGTACCGTCGCTCAAGCTCGAGAGTTTTGAGCAGGCCGTCCACCTGGCGCGCTGCATCGCCGCGTTCACCACCGACGACGCGTTGGCCGACGACTTGGCCGAGTTGGTCGGCGAGTCGCCGAAATTCCTGGTCGGCAAAGTGCTGCTCGCCAACTTCGCGCCGGAGCAATGCACCGGCGAGAACGCCGACCTCGAAAAACGCATCTGGACCAGCATCTACGCCGGGCGCCGTGAGCGTTCGCGAGTCCTGCAAACGTTGGCCCGGCGCAGCCTGATATAGGACGATGCCGATTTATTCCGTTCGCCCTGAGTTTGTCGAAGGGCTGCCATCACCAATCAGTACCTTGCCGAGGGCTTCGACAGGCTCAACCCGAACGGAGCGAATTTCAGCCCGAACGGGGCGAATTGATCAGCGCGTCCTCGGCACCGGCCGGCGCGACGCAGATCTAGTCTTTCGTCGATGAACGATCAGTCCGCTGCGATTTGCGTGCAATCGCTCGCCCCGGCTTTTGCTGCCGAAGCGGCTGCGTGGGCGCAACGCTTGCACCTGCCGCTTGATGGCGAGGCGCAATATGCGCTGCAGTTCGGCGAGCAGGGCCTGCAGTTTGCCGAGCTGGGGCCGGATGCGGCGGGGCCGGTGCGCGTCGATTTCGTCGCTGGCGCGGTCGCGCACCGGCGGCTCTACGGCGGCGGTAGCGGGCAGATGATCGCCAAGGCGGTCGGCATCCAGCCGGGCGTTCGTCCGGTGGTTCTCGACGCGACCGCCGGGCTGGGGCGCGACGCTTTCGTGCTGGCGCAGTTGGGCTGCATGCTGACGCTGATCGAACGCCAGCCGCTGATCGCCGCGCTGCTCGAAGACGGCCTGGCGCGCGCGCGCGCCGACGACGAGGTCGGTGCCATCGTCGCGCCGATGCATCTCATCTGCGGCAACGCCATCGAACTGATGGGCGACTGGCGCGGCGAGGCGCCGCAGGTGATCTACCTCGATCCGATGTTTCCGCACCGCGACAAGAGCGCTCAGGTCAAGAAGGAAATGCGCCTCTTTCGCCCGCTGGCCGGCGACGACGACGACGCACCGCAACTGCTCGCGGCGGCGTTGGCGCTGGCGACGCACCGCGTCGTCGTCAAGCGCCCGCGCAAGGCGCCAGCGATCGCCGGAGTGGCTCCCGGCTACGCGCTCGAAGGCAAGTCGAGCCGCTTCGACATCTATCCGAAAAAGTCGCTTAAACCGAATCGTTGAGAATCACTGCGAACGTTCCGCCTGAAAAAAGCAGTTAACCACAACGGGCACAACGAGCACAACGAAGAACATCGATTTTGGCGAATGTTATGCCGCACCGCTGGGGGACTCAAAAAAACGATTTAGCTCTTTGTTTTCCGTTGTGCCCGTTGTGCTCGTTGTGGTTCGATTTGCAGTTTCTAAGTTCAATGTTCCTTGCCGTCGACGCGTTCGCGCCACAGGTAGGGGATGTAGCGCCAGGCGAGGATGGCGAAGGCGAGCAGCCAGCAGGTCGCCGCCAGGTCGAGCCAGCGCAGGTAGGTAGCGGGGGAGAACTGCGGCAGGACGATGCGCGCGACGAAGCCGAGCATCATGATCCACAGCACGGCCTTGTCGAGTGAGTCGAAAACGACTTTCCGGCCGGTATGCCCCTTGGCGATGCGGATCAGCATCGCCGGGATCACCAGGCCCATGGCGCCGAGCGTGAATACATGGACGGCAACGCTGCCGACCCAGGCGATCGGCGCGACGCTGTCGATGACGTTGAGCAGCAACTGGGCGACGATGGCCAGATAGCCGAGGTACATGACGGCGAGCTCGATGCGGCGCATCGCCAGCTGCGGCTTCCAGAAAACGAAGCGGCCGAGCAGCAGAGCTGCGAGCAGCAGCGAGATCGCTGCGGCGAGCGGTGGCGGCATGGCGCTTGAGAAAACCAGCGTCACCGCGAGCAGCTTGATCGCCCGGTCGAGCAGCGCGTGGCGCAGGATCGAAACCTGGAAGACGTTTTTCATGAACTGCGTCAGCGTGCGCTCGAACATCACCAGGAAGGCGACGCGAAACAGCCCGAGCGCCATCGTCCAGCCGGCCTCGAAATGTTCGCTACTGAGCATCAGGTTCTTGGCGACGAGAAAGAGCGGCAGGATGATCAGGAAGAAATAGTTGTCGGGGAAGGTGTCGTCCTGGCGGTATCTGATCAGCGTCCAGTCGAGCATCAGCACCATCGAACCGAGGAAGAGATTGTTCAACAACAGGAAGAGCGGCGGCGGCAGGCTGGCGGCGAACCACATTGCGACGCGTTCGACGAGCCAGGCGACGGTTAGAAAGATCAGCGCCGATCCATGATAGCCGCGTTGGTGTACCCAGTTCTTGGTCGAGGTCAGCAGGAAGCCGCCGAGCACCGCCCAGCCGAAGCCGAAGAACATTTCATGGGCGTGCCACTGCAGCGACGAGAAGGTGGCTGCCGGTAGCGTCAGACGGCCGGCGAAGATCATCGCCCAGACGATCGGCAGACTCAGCCCGGACAGGCAGGCCAGCGTAAAGAACGGCCGGAAGCCGACCCGCCACAGCGGGTGATTCGAGATTTTCATGGCCGTCCTGAGCGTTCTGGAAACGGAGTCAGAACGGGGCAGGGCAGTCGAAGTTCAATTGTTCGTCGGTTTCGGGGTGCGCAAAGGCCAGATATTCGGCGTGCAGCAGCAGCCGATCGGCCTTGGCCAGGTTCGCCGCGTCGGCGTAGAGCGAGTCGCCGAGGATCGGGTGGCCGAGCGCTTGCATGTGCACGCGAAGCTGGTGCGTGCGTCCGGTTTCCGGCGTCAGCTCGACGCGAGAACAGTCTTTTTCGGCGTCGTAGCTGTGCATGCGGTAGCGCGTCAGCGACGGTTTGCCGGTCGCGAAATCGACGATGTGCCGCGGCCGGTTGGGCCAGTCGACGATCAGCGGCAGGTTGACCTCGCCGCATTCGGGAGCGAGTTTTCCGGCGACTACTGCGACGTAACGCTTGTCGACCTTGCGGTCCTGAAACAGGATGCTCAGCCGGCGATGCATTTCCTTGCCGCGCGCCAGAACGAGCAGTCCCGAGGTGTCGAAATCGAGACGGTGCACGATCAGCGCATCCGGGTAGTCGGCCTGCACGCGCCTGATCAGGCAATCCTGCTTGTCCTCGCCGCGCCCCGGGACCGACAGCAGTCGGCTCGGCTTGTTGACGACAAGCAGGCAGTGATCGGCGTGGATCAGCGAAAAATTCAGCGAGAAATCTTTTTGAGGAGTTGGGGAAAAGCAGGGCGTGGTCATGGATAATGGTCGCTGGCGGTGGGGCGTGTTCAATGGCGCGATTATAGGTCATTGGGGCGCTTGGGCCGGGTTGCCGGCTGTACCGGCGGCCAGCTGACTGCCTCTTCTTGTCAATTTACCCCCCTGATCCCGATGGATATTTTCCTGCACCACGTGTTGCTGGCTCTGCCGCTGTTTTCTCTGGTCTTTATCGGTTATGCCGCGATGCGGATTTCAGGATGGCCGACGAGCGTTTCCGACGGTCTGACGCTTTTCGTTTTCAACCTGGCGATGCCGGCGATGCTGTTTCGCCTGATGAGTGATTCGTCAAACCTGCCGGCGGTCGATACGCGGCTGCTCATTGCCTTCTTCGGTGGCTGTCTGATCGTCTTCGTGGTCGGCCGCTTGATTTCATGGAAGCTGTTTCGGCTTGACGGCGTGTCGCAGTCGGTTTTTGCGCTGGGCTGCGTTTTTTCGAACAACGTCATGCTGGGTCTGCCGCTCGCCAAAGTGTCGCTGGGCGATGCAGCGGTGCCATCGGTGGCGCTGGTGCTGGTGTTCAACGCGCTGATCCTGTGGACGCTGATCACGGTTTCCGTCGAGTGGGCCAAACACGGCAATTTCTCGATGCACGGCTTCGCCAGAACGGCGCGCGGGGTGCTGAGCAATCCGGTGGTCGTCGGTATTCTCTCGGGGACGCTGTTCGGCTGGACCGGGCTGCCTCTGCCCGACGCCATCGACGCTCCGCTCGGCATGATCGGGCAGTCGGCCGCGCCGATGGCCTTGATCGCGTTGGGAATGGGCTTGGCCGAGTACGGCGTGCGCGACGGTTGGCGGGTCAGCGTGACCGTCTGCGCCGTCAAGCTGATCGTGCTGCCGCTGGTCGTCTGGGGACTGGCTGCACTGCTCGGCCTGCCGCCGATGGAGACCAAGGTCGTCGTGCTGCTGTCGTCGATGGCAGTCGGCGCCAACGTCTATATCATGTCGCGCCAGTTCAAGGCGCTTGAAGGTCCGACGGCCAGCACATTGGTGCTGTCGACGGTGCTGGCGGCGGTTACGACGCCGTTCGTGCTGTCGTTGATGGGGGCGTAATGGCCTCTGTCGCCGCGGCGACCGTTGCCGCGAACGATCACCGTCGCTGCGCTGGCCGCCTTGCGCTGCTCAACTGAGCGCGCGGTCAGCACGGTTCAGCCAAAGATATTGAAGTGATTCATGATGACCATGTACATCGGTATCGTCACCAGACTGATCAGTGTGGTCACCGAGGTCATCACCGCGGCGTATTGGTAATCGGCGTCGTAGGTTCTGGCGATGATCGCCGTTTGCGTCATGATCGGCATCGATGCCTGAATGACGAAAACCTGCTTCATCAACAACGGTAACGGGACAAATCGGCAAATTGCGATGAGAACGACCGGCGCCAGGACGAATCGCGCTGCGATGAGCGTGATCAACGATTTGTCGAAGCGAATCGATTTCCAGTCGACCGCATAGAGCACGATGCCGATAAAAATCATCGACAGCGGTGTCGTCGAGCTTCCGACGGTATTGCAAACACTGAGCAGCAGCTCCGGCAGCTTGATTCCCGCCAATACGCAAACCACCGCGAAGAGGAACGAACTGAGCGGCGGCGAAAAGACCCGCTTGAGATTGTCCCGGGAGAATATCCTGGTCGAGCTTCTGTTTCCGTCCCCACTGATGCCATAGACACCAATCGTCCAGAAGAGCACGGTGTTGGCGATATAAAAGAGCAATACATAGGGAGTGCTCTTGGCACCAAAGAGCATCAGGTTGACCGGGAGGCCGATGAAGATCGTGTTCGATAGCGCGAACATCGAGCCGAAGGTCCCTCTGCGGTTTTCCGGCAGGTGGATCAGTCTGGCGGCAAAGAAGCCCAGGACGTAACAGATTCCCATTGAGGCGAAAGGTACGGCGAGCCCTGGCGCCATCGAGATCAGCGAGTCGCTGCTGTAGTTCACCGAAATGTTGCTGATCATGAACGCCGGCAGCGTCACGCTGATCACGAGCTTCGACAGGCCGGCTGAATTCTGTTCGTCAAATCCCATCTTCCATGCAACAAAAACGCCTATTCCGATCATCAGCAGAATAGACAGGACACTTTGAATTATTTCCATCGTCAGGCCTTAATCGTTGCGGCGGCCGCTGCCGATGGCGCGCAGGAACTCGCTGCGGTACTGCGCCGAGCTTTCGAATTCGCCGGTGAACGACTGGGTGATGACGCGCTCATCGCCGCGCCGGTCTTCGCCGAGCAGCAGGCACAGCTGTTCGGCTTCGATCAGGCACGCGGCGCCGCGCGCCTTGCCATGCACCATCAGCGCCTCGGCAATGTCGCGAGTCATCCATTCCTGGTAGGTGAAGCGGTGGCCGATGGCGTCGACCAGTCGCGCGATGCGCCCGAAACCGTGCAGTCGGCCGCCCGGCAGATAGGCGACGTGGGCCACGCCGCGAAACGGCACCAGGTGGTGCGGGCAGACGCCATGAACGGCGATGCCGCGAACGATCACCATGTCGCTGCGCTGGTCGTCGAAGCCGTCTCCGAGCACGCTCGCCGGGTCTAGGTCGTAGCCGCCGAGCAGCCGTTTTTGCCAGAGTTCGCGAACGCGTTGCGCGGTTCGCCCCATGTGCTCGACATCCGGCGCGATGCCGCAGGCGGCGAGCAGGTCGCTGATCGCCTGCTCGAAAGCCTGGGCGTCAAAGGCGTTGCGGCGCGCGATGCCGATAGTGGATGAGGCGTTTGCTGGATGCTCGTGCTGTGCTTCGTCGGACATCGCCCACTCCCGGTACGAAAGGTTGATGGGGGCGATAATACACGCCTCGCTGCGGGGCGCCGTCGGCGCGCGAAGTCGACCACAGTATTTTGCGATGCACGACCAGCCATTGCGACGCAGGATGAGCGATAATGTGCGCCTTGTGCGGTTGGGAAGGCCTGTCGTCGCGTTGGATTGGGCCGGTTTGGGTTCTGGAAGGAAATAGATGAAGCGTGTTGATGATTTCCGTCTGATGTTTGGCAAAAAGGAGTACGTGCCGATCGTCATCGGTGGTATGGGCGTCGATATCTCGACCGCCGAGCTGGCGCTTGAAGCGGCGCGGCTGGGTGGCGTCGGGCACATCTCCGACGCCATGGTCAATACCGTGGCGGATCGGCGATTCAACGCCAAGTTCGTCAAGGAAAAGCTCAAGCAGTACAAATTCAACGTCGCCAACACCGACAAGTCGGTGGTGCAGTTCGATCTCGGTGCGCTCGCCGAAGCGACGACCATGCACATCGGCAAGACGATGGAGGCCAAGCGCGGCGATGGCCTGATCCTGGTCAATTGCATGGAAAAGCTGACCATGAACGCGCCCAAGGAAACCTTGCGCGTGCGCATGCGCGCGGCGCTCGACGCCGGCATCGACGGCATCACGCTGGCCGCCGGGCTGCACCTCGGGTCGTTTGCGTTGATCGAGGATCACCCGCGTTTCCGCGACGCCAAGCTGGGAATCATCGTCTCCTCGTTGCGCGCCTTGCAGCTGTTCCTGCGCAAAACGGCGCGTACCAATCGCTTGCCCGATTACGTCGTCGTCGAAGGGCCGCTGGCTGGCGGCCACCTGGGCTTCGGCATGGACTGGGCGGCGTTCGATCTGGCGACCATCGTCGCCGACATCCAGCAGTTCCTGCGCGCCGAGCAACTCGATATTCCGCTGATTCCGGCGGGCGGCGTGTTTACCGGCAGCGACGCGGTCTCTTTCCTTGAGAACGGCGCGGCGGCGGTGCAGGTGGCGACGCGCTTTACCGTGGCCAAGGAGTGCGGGCTGCCGGAGGATGTCCAACAAGAGTATTTCAAGGCCAGCGAGGAACAGATCGTCGTCAATCATATCTCGCCGACCGGCTATCCAATGCGCATGCTGGCCAACAGCCCGGCGATCGGCGACGGCATTCGTCCCAACTGTGAGGCCTACGGCTATCTGCTCGACGCCAACGGCCACTGCTCCTACATCGAAGCCTACAACCGCGAAGTGGCGGCGCATCCGGGCGTCAAGCGCCTCTCGGTGATGGACAAGACCTGCCTATGTACGCAGATGCGCAACTTCGACCTGTGGACCTGCGGTCACTACACCTACCGTCTCAAGGATACCTCGCACAAACTCGCCGACGGCAGCTATCAGATGTTAACTGCCGAGCATATTTTCCGCGATTATCAGTTCAGTACCGATCAGCGGATCGCCTTGCCCGAGTCCGTTGCCGGGTGATTCCGGGGATGATTCCCGTTTTCTGAGGATTATTTAGTTAGACTCTGGCGCCCGGCCTTGCTATTGTTCTGAAGCTGTCATTACAACGTCGTCCTAACCTAGGAGCGTGTCAATTGGGAACAAAGCTATACGTAGGCAACCTGAGCTACGACATCAGCAAGACTGATCTGGAGCAGATGTTCGCCGCGCACGGTACGGTGGCGTCGGCGCAAGTGATTACCGATCGC
>Ga0316604_10002333_pt1 | contig 14701 bp, 11 predicted proteins | sample OWC_soil_day20_C_FD_207650 | JGI IMG/M metagenome (GOLD analysis project Ga0316604, IMG submission 207650) | Wetland soil microbial communities from Old Woman Creek delta, Ohio, United States - OWC_soil_day20_CT | ecosystem: Environmental > Terrestrial > Soil > Wetlands | place: USA: Ohio... | reverse complement strand
CTCTTCCTGCGTAATCAGCGGAGCATCTTTAATGCTGATGTAACAGACTAGCTCAGACAGAAGGTCAATTGAATTTACAGCGTCCGACATATCCGGTTTTAGGGTTATTCTGAGCGGGCATTAGTACGCTCAGAGATGAGATATATCTGGGGTGGTCGCTGGTTTTGCGGTGGCAAAGCTAAGTCATATTTACAGGTGGATAAAATCTTTCTTTTGTCCAAACTAGCTATCATGGCTGATTTGCAAGTTAAGTCAATGAATTTCAGAGTGAAATTAAGCCGTTAATTTTTCACATTCATGCATATAGCATTCCCCCAATCCTTTTTTATATGAACTTAATGTTATATTTTCCCTGAATGAATATTCGCATGTTCGGGAAACTGGAGCAGGATGGTTTGATCTCCCCCGGGTCAATGTCCAACATCCATGCTGCCACCGGGAAAAAATTGTTTAGCCTCCATTGGGAATTGAAAACCATTCTTTATTTAGGAGTACTGTTATTAAGCGGGGGATTAGGTGTCCTTGTTTACAAAAATATCGATACCATTGGCCATCAGGTCGTACTGTTAGCAATTGCATTGGCTTGTGCCGGCTGTTTTTATTATTGCTTCCGGCGAAAGTTGCCTTTCTCATGGGGAAAGGTACCTGCTCCCAACCCATTCTTCGATTACATTCTGCTGTTAGGATGTTTATTGTTCATCACCTTTATTACCTACCTGCAAGGAGCGTATGGCGTATTTAAATTCCACTATGGAACAGCTACATTTATTCCTTTGACAGTGTTGTTTTTCAGCGCTTATTACTTTGATCATTTAGGCGTGTTGAGTCTGGCTATTACGAACCTCGCTGCATGGCTGGGTGTAAATGTATCGCCACTGACCTTTATGGAAGGCACGATGTATATAGACACACGCCTGATCATTACAGGATTGATATTGGGAGCCGCCTTGCTGCTGATGGACTACTTTACCCACTACCTGCGAAAGAAACCTCACTTCGGATTTACCTACCGCAACTTCGGTATGCACCTGATGTTGCTGGCTTGTGTAACAGCGATGTTTAAGTCTCATTTTAATTACTATAATGAAGAAAATGCCAGTTACCTGATATGGTTCTTACTTCAGGTCGGCATCAGTTTCTATATCTACAGAGAAGCATTGAAACACCAGTCTTTTTATTTTCTGCTGATGATGGCTTTATATGGTTATGTAGGGTTATCTTATGTAGTAGTAAGATTGCTCATTCTTACAGAGAGCGAGGGTGGTATTTACGCTGGTATCCTGTATTTCATCGCCTCTGCCATTGGATTGATTATATTCCTTATTAACGCAAATAAAAAGATCAAACATGATAGCCTACAATAAACAACAGCTGGATAACAGGGAGATTGTCCTTGAAGCTGAAAAGGCTTTCAGGAAACAATTGATCACACAGGAGGAACTGGCCGCTATTAAAGCCGCCTATCCGGTAGCATTGTATACTCCCAATATATATTTGAGGATAGGATTGTTTATACTAACATTGATAATAGGTATCTTTTCTTATGGGTTCCTGTGTTTAATCATGTTGGGAGGAGCTTCCGAAGATGTGTTTGGAGGTATTAATATCTTTTTTGCAGTAGGTTCTTTTATCGTATTGGAACTGTTGGTGAAAGAAAAAAAACACTATAAGTCTGGTGCAGATGCCGCGTTGATGTGGATGTGTGGAAGTGCTTTGATAGGAGGGATACTGTTATTGGGGGGGAGTATGAGCCCTGTTGGAACAGGCGTATTTGTTCTTATCACTGCTAGCTGGTTTTTCCTGCGGTTTGCTGATCAGGTAATGGGTTGGGTGGCACAACTGGCCTTGTTGTATACTTTGGTCCAAGCCCTGCAGTCACTCTTGTTAATGTTGCCTTTTGTAATAATCGGGGTTTCTTTTGGCATGTACTGGTTGTTTAAAAAGCTGGCCCAGGATGATGCATTCAGGCACTATAAAAGTGTAATGAAAGGAATGCAGGCACTGGCATTGCTGACCCTATATGCAGGAGGAAACTATTTTGTGGTGAGATCGTTTTATGAATCATTGTACAACGGCGAACCCGGATGGCATGTGGTTATTTTACCAATGGGATGGATCTTCTGGATACTGACTGTTGTAATTCCTTTCGTGTATTTATTCTTTGGAATCAAAAATAAAAACCAGATCCTGATCCGCGTGGGAATGATATTGGTAGCAGCTATTGTGTTTACTGTAAGATATTACCATAGCGTAGCACCACTGGAAGTAGCGATGACACTCGGTGGATTGATCATGATCTTATTGGCCTATGGTATTATCAAATATCTGAAAGAACCAAAGCATGGATTTACTTCTGAGGAAGATGATGAAAAAGGTACACTGGAAGCATTACAGATTGAGTCTATTGTGATCTCACAATCTTTCAAAACAGGTGCACCGGGCAAAGATCGCTTTGATTTTGGTGGTGGTAGTGCCAGTGGCGGTGGTGCAAGTGGAGAATATTAATGCAGGTACAGAATATTAAATAGATAAAACATTCATGAAAGTTGAAATTCACCAACGGGGAGTGAAAACTATTTTCAGAAAAAGAGACCGACGGTTACTAGCCGTCGGTCCTTTGTTGGTGCTGTCAGCAGGTGCATCAACTTTGATGAGAACTAAACTGACACAAAGATAAAATGGCGGAAGGAAGAGCACCAGAGGGGAAGTACGGAAAATGATCCGTAGTTCTACGGAATATAACGGCTGCGTAGATGTCTATTCCTTTCTCGCTATATAAAACGCATTATTCAACCTCGTCATCCCAATCTTTGGATAATACTCCATTGCCGTCGGCGCTGACAATAACAACAACATGGTCTTCGGCCCTATCACCTCCTGCGTCAACGCCACCAATTGCCTCCCAATTCCCGCCATCTGATAATCCTTATTCACCGCCAGATCACCCAGATAGCAACAAAAACAATAATCGGTCAATGACCTCGCTACCCCTACCAATTTCTCCCCATCCCACGCAGATACAACCAGGGGTGAGTTTTTATACATCTCCGCTATCCTCCCCGCATCTTCCGTCGGCCTTTTCAATCCCGCATTGTCATATAATTCAATAATATCCGCTGTAGCCGGAACTGTGTCTGTTTTGTAATGGATGTGCATATTTTTTTGGTTTACCTATCAAAACTACTGCTTGCCAGGACTATCTTTGTATCCCAGTTTTAAAATATAAAGTAGTCCAGATGCTGCCATTTCAAACCCTCATCCCACTAAACAAAACCTTAGCCCTGCCTGTCTACAGGCAGATCGCCAACGCTATTGCCCAACATATCAAAAACGGAATCCTAAAGCCCGAAATGGCCCTGCCAGGTACCCGTGAAATGGCTGAAACCCTGGATGTACACCGCAAAACCGTCGTCGCGGCCTACAGTGAATTACAAATTCAGGGATGGATCCTCGTTACCCCCCGGAAAGGATTTTATGTAGCCGGCAACCTACCGGAACTGAAACCCCGTGAATGGCAACAGGAAGGCGCCAGTGGCTATGGCAAACAAATGTCTGCCCCCTTCCATGTGCTGGCACCCGATTACCAGGGGAGTATCTATCCGCCAAATACCCCATTCCGCCTCATCATTGACGATGGCTGGCCAGATACCCGCTTAGCACCGCTGGACTTACTGATGCGGGAATACAGAAGTCTGCTCAAATTCAAATATAAAAACCCGGTCTCAGGCGCTGTCACTGCCGGCGCTCTCAGTCTGCGGGAAGCTATGGTTGACTACCTCTCTGAAACAAGAGGTATCAAAGCTGATATCCCGAACCTCCTCATCACCCATGGCGCCCAGATGGCTATTTACATTGCTGCACGCCTTACCATTGCCCCCGGCGCCAATGTGATCGCAGGCATACCCGGATATAACACCGCCAGCCAGTTATTTCAACACCTGGGTGCGAACCTCCTCTCTGTACCTGTGGATGAGCAGGGCATAGATACAGACGCCGTTGCAGCTATCTGTAAAAAGCACCCCATCAGCATGCTCTATGTTATTCCTCATCACCATCATCCAACCACCGTCACCCTGAGTCCTGCCAGAAGAATGCACCTGCTGGAACTGGCAGCACAATACAACTTTGCCATCATCGAAGACGATTATGACTATGGCTTCCATTATAATTCCGCTCCCTACCTGCCGCTGGCCAGCGGGCAGCATGATGGAAGAGTGATCTATATAGGCTCTTTTTCTAAATCCCTGGCGGCTTCTGTACGTATCGGATTTATGGTAGGCGCGGAAGACTTTATCCGGCAAGGCATCTACCTGCGCAAATTACTGGACCTGAAAGGGAACCACCTGATGGAAGATGCACTGGCTATACTGATTAAAAACGGAGACATGTCCCGCCACCTGAAAAAGGCGAATAAGGTCTATCATACCCGGTTACAGCACCTGACCACGCTACTGGATACACATATGCCAGGGGTAGTAGAATATACAGTTCCCATGGGTGGCATGGCCATCTGGTCGCAATTCAAAGTGCCTTTAAAAACATTGTCTGCACATGCAGCAAAGCAGGGTCTATACATCAGCGATGGCTCTTTTTATATGGTGAAAAATGCTTGCCGGATTGGGTTTGCGTCTTTGACTACAGCGGAAATGGAGGAGGCCATCACAATCTTAGCCAGCGGTGTTTAATCCCTTGCATTTCGGGGATTTTCTTTGTATTATTATCCATTGCTTATCAACTGGATTCTCTTATGCAAAGAAAATTATGCCTGGCTTTAGCCTTTATTGTCATGTCTTTTAACGTTTCCGCTCAAAAAACCAGCAACGACCCGGGAAAAGAAAAATGGTTCATGGACCTTGGTCTCGGTATGTTTATTCACTGGAGTGTGGATGCACAGCTGGGCGCAGTGATCAGCCATAGTATGGCAGGTGCCTCCGACGAATACCTGGAGCGGTTTACAAAAGAATTGCCCAAAACCTTTAACCCACATAAATTCAATCCTGATGACTGGGCTGTGCTCGCTAAACTCGCAGGTATGAAGTATGTGGTGTTTACAACCAAGCACCACTCCGGTTTTTGTATGTGGGATACAAAGACTACGCCTTTCAATATTATGAATACGCCGTTCAAAAAAGATGCGACCAAAGCCATCTTTGATGCCTTCCGCAAACAAGGCATCGCGATCGGTATCTATTTCTCCCCTGAGGATTTTAATTACTTATATCAGCATCATGTGCCCGTAGGCAGAATGCAGCTGCCACAGCACTTCCCTGAAAAGAACCCGGGGCTGATGGCGCTTGACAAAGCACAGCTGAAAGAACTCTTAAGCAATTACGGTAAGATCGACTTTATCTTCTTCGACGGTCCTGCCGAAGGGCTGAAAGAATACGCCTGGGAACTGCAACCGAACATCGTAGTGACCCGCGGGCAAATGAATACGCCGGAGCAGGAGCTGCCTGATTCGGTATTACCCGGTCCATGGGAGGCTTGTTTTACCATGGGTACAGACTGGCAGTATAAACCTACCAACGACCCTCAGAAATCCGGCACAGAGATGATCAATATGCTCATTGAAACCAGGGCCAAAGGGGGCAATCTCTTACTGAATGTAGGACCCAAACCGGATGGAGAAATCCAGATTGAACAGGAAGCCCTGCTGCGTGAACTGGCCCTGTGGCAGTTTGCCAATAACGAAGCTGTGACAGGCGTACGCCCCTGGCATATGGCCAAAGAAGGCAATGTCTGGTTCACCCGTGGTGGAGATACTTCCACCGTCTATGCCTTTGTACAGGGCGGTAAGGACTGGAAATATGGAGAAAGAAAAGATATGGTGTTTCACACATTGGAGGGAAATGCCCAGACCAAAGTGTCCATTTTAGGCTATGCCAGTGAGCTGGTAGAATATAAAGAAAACTTTGATGCAGGTATCTATTCACAGAATACTCCTGTAGGACTCTTCATCAGTGCGGTAAACGGACAGCGTTTTTACACTGATCGCAAGTGGCCAAACCCTGTAGTACTAAAGATAGAGCATGTAAAATTCAAGCCGGTAGTAACGAACTATCGCCAGAGTACCATCGACGGCGCCAAATAATATGAATGGCTGTCAGCAGGTAAGCTGATGGAGATTGGCTTACCTGCTGACAGAATTTATTATCTTTGGAGCACTTTATGCAATTAGCGAAGAAGATACTAACAGGGGACCTTATACGTTTTGGCCAATATTTGCGCGAATGGATGCAGGGTGATAGTGCGCTTTTTAATAAGATCACTGATTACATTCTACGACATTCCGGCAAGCAGGTACGACCTGTATTTGTATTGCTGAGCGCGCACCTGGCGGGCAATATCACGGAACAAAGTTATAGAGCCGCTGTATTGGTAGAGCTGTTGCACAATGCCTCGCTTGTACACGATGATATCGTAGACGATGCGGCGGAAAGGAGAGGCCAAGCCTCGGTAAACGCCCTCTGGAAAAGCCGCACGGCTGTATTAGTGGGCGATGTTATGTTTTCGAACGGGATGCTGCAATCCCTCTCGATAGGCGATCATAAGATCCTGAAGATATTTTCGGACGCCATTGAAGAGACGATCATCGGAGAGCTGGAACAGCTGACACGCTCGAAAAAGTTAAATTTAAAAGAAGACGTTTATTATACCATCATCCGTCAGAAGACGGCAGCGCTGCTAAAGGCAGCCTGTAGAGCCGGCGCCGCTTCCGCCACTAATAATGAAAGCCTCGTTGAAAAGATCGCATTGTTCGGAGAGAAAGTAGGAATGGCCTTTCAAATCAGAGACGACCTGTTTGATTATGGCACTGAAGATGTCGGCAAACCAGTAGGCAATGACATCCAGGAAAAGAAAGTAACCTTACCCTTAATTTATACAATTGCCAATTGTTCCCCTGCACAACGGAAAGAGTTATTACATATTATCAGGCATCAGAATACCAACAAGGAAAGAATCACTTACCTGATTTCAGTAGTAAAGGAATGTGGCGGCTTAGACTATGCAACTGAACGCATGTATGCCTTCAGAGACGAGGCTTTGGCCATACTCGATACTTTTGACAATACAGAAGTGAAAGATGCGTTGGAAGAAATAGTCCGCTATACGACTGACAGGAAGTATTAACAGTAAGTTAATGTAAGGAGTCAGTAATTATCCTCAACTTGCAACCACCATACTGTTGCAACATGGTGATCTTACAATTGAAAGATGGCAATGAGACGGTGTTCAAACAGGTCTATGATCTGACACACAAAAAATTCTACCGCTATTTTCTGAAAAGAAATGCCACACATGATACAGCCAGCGATCTGACCCAACAAACATTTATCCGATTATGGCAATACCGTCAAACTTAAGGAAGACCGCACACCCGATACACAGTTATTTACTGTAGCTAATTCCGTTTTGATAGAACACCTGCGTCGCCATGCCCACCGATATCAATGGTATAATGTGGATTTTAAAATAAAACTATGAAAAGGTTATTAGGTAGTGTTTTAATGCTGGCTTCCCTGGGAGCAGCTGCACAGATTGATGTGCAGGCACATAGAGGTGGACGTGCTTTGATGCCGGAAAATACCATTCCTGCTATGAAGCATGCGATAGATCTGGGTGCACGTACACTGGAACTGGATTGTGTGATCTCCAAAGATAAGAAGGTAGTTGTGTCGCACGACCTGTATATGTCGGCTGACTTTATGCGGACCCCGGAAGGAAAGGATATTGAAAAGGCCGGTGAACAATCCTACAAGTTGTACACCATGCCATATGACAGTATCCGGAAATACGATGCCGGTACCAAACCACATAAAGACTTTCCAAAGCAGGTGAAGATGAAAACGTATAAACCACTGTTGTCCGAACTGATTGACAGCGTGGAAGCTTACGTAAAAACGCATCACCTGAAACCGATGTATTACAACATGGAGACCAAGTGCTCTCCTGACGGGGATGGCACTTTTCACCCGGCACCGGATGAGTTTGTGGCGCTGATGATGAAGGTGATCAGGGACAAAGGCATCCAGAACAGGGTGACTGTACAATCTTTTGACATCCGGACTTTGCAGGTGATCCACAAACTATACCCAAAGCAAAAACTCGCACTGCTGGTATACGGGAAGGATAATTTCGATATGAATATTGAGAAGTTGGGCTTTACCCCGGATATCTACAGCCCTTATTCCGCGCTGGTAAACAAGGACCTGATCACCACCGCCCACAATAAGAAAGTGCAGGTATTGCCCTGGACGGTGAATGACCCACAGGAAATGCAAAAGATGATAGACCTGGGCGTAGATGGAATCATTACCGATGATCCGGAATCCCTGGTGAAATTGGCCGGAAGTTATCAGAAGAAATAGATTCAGTACCTTTGCGGTTCATTTTGAATCGAATTATGACTTTTGATGAACTAAACCTCAGCAAGCCTTTATTGAATGCTCTGAGTGACCTGGGCTATACAACGCCCACTACCATTCAGGAGAAGGCCTTTTCTGTGGTCATGTCCGGTCAGGACGTATGTGGCATTGCACAGACCGGTACGGGTAAAACCTTTGCTTACCTGCTGCCAGCTTTGCGGCAGTGGAAGTTTTCCAAAGATCGCTATGCCCAGATCCTGGTAGTAGTGCCTACCCGCGAGCTGGTTACCCAGGTAGTGGAGGCGGTAAAGAAGCTGACTCCCTATATGAATTTGGAGGTCGCCGGATTTTTTGGTGGGGTGAATATGAACCCACAGATGGTGACTGCCAATGAAAAACTGGATGTGGTAGTAGCGACCCCTGGCCGGTTGGTGGACCTGGTGCTGAGTGGTGCATTGAAACTGAAAGCTATTAAGCGACTGGTGATCGATGAGGTGGATGAAATGCTGAACCTTGGTTTTCGTCCGCAACTGAAACATATCCTGGATTTACTGCCGGCTAAAAGGCAAAACCTGCTCTTTTCGGCGACTATTACCCCGGAAGTAGAAGATCTGATGGAGGTGTACTTCAATGCACCAATAACGATAGAAGCTGCACCTGTGGGTACGCCACGTGAGAATATCAGTCAGACAGGGTACGCAGTACCGAACTTCAATACAAAGGTCAACCTGCTGGAACTGCTGCTGAAAACACGCGAGGAGATGAGCAAGGTGCTGATCTTTGCTGCTACCAAAGAACTGGCCAACCAGCTGTATGAGCAGTTAGAAACGAAGTTTCCTGAGCGGGTGGGTGTCATTCACTCCAATAAAGAGCAGAACCATCGTTTTAATACGGTAAAGAAATTCAAATCAGGCGAATACCGGTTCCTGATTGCTACAGATATCATCGCGAGAGGTATTGATATTGAAGATGTGAGCCATGTGCTGAACTTTGATGTACCTGAGGTACCGGAGAGCTACCTGCACCGGATAGGTCGTACCGGTCGTGCGGACAAGCATGGTAAGTCAATCATTTTCCATACGGAGCGGGAGAAAGAGGCATTGGAAAGAATTCAGACTTTGATGAATTATGAGATTCCTTTGGAACCATTGCCGGAAGAGCTGGAAATCTCCAATGTGCTGACAGATGATGAAATGCCGGAGGTGAAGATGAAGAACTTCCTGGTGGCTTTGCCAAAGCTGGAAACTTATGGACCTGCTTTCCATGAGAAGAAGGATAAGAATAAGAAAGTGAATGTAAAGATCTCCCATAAGGAGAAGATGCAGATGAAATATGGTAAACCTAAAACAAGAGGCGCCAAGAAGAAAAGGAAATAACTAAAAAGACCCGGCTGTATAAGCCGGGTCTTTTTAGTTATAGAAGCGTCGAAGAAGCGTCGAAGAAGCATCGAACAAGCATCGAACAGCGCTTATAGAAAGGTCGAAGAAAGCTTATAGAAGCGTCGAACAAACCTTATAGAACTTCCTGTTTATTTCCATGTTTTTTCGCCTTTCTTCATCTTGTCATAAATCGCCTGATACTCCGGTATCTCTTCCTCATGCGCCAGTTCCACTGATTTTACCATCCATTTCAGGGCATTTTCCTTATCTCCCAACCTGTACAACAGGTTCGCATAAGTACCCATGGTAAATGTATTTCTTTCTATCTCCACCACTCTTTCCATCCATTTCAGGGCCTGATTTAATAAAACAGTATCCTCCGTACCATTGAATACCTTTTGCGCCATGCTGCTGATTTTGGTAGGGGAGAAGCTGGTACCGCCCTTACTCAGGTAGTCGGTCACGCTTTCCGTCATAGGCTGCCAGTCATGCGTTTTTTTCGCATCAGCTTCCATTTCCAGGATAGCGAGGAATTGGGGTCGGAATGGATCGGGTATAGAAGTCGTATCTGCATTTTTAAGCCCGAGATCCATATTGAATGTCTGTGGAATAAAGGCGGCGTGTATTTTACGCAGGGTATCGAGCGGTACTTTGATGATCTCACGATCGTAAGTCATGAGGCCATTTTCCTCAATTTCCACATCGTAAGGTTCAGTATATATGGAGCCAGACTGGCCCTGAGTTTCGTAGTCTTTTAGCTTTTTAACCATAGATGCGTAGCGGGTACTTAACTCCGCCGGGGTGATCTTTACATATCCCCAACCGGCTACAGCATCCCATTCATGGTTTTTGACAGGTACGCCGATGCCACCCCATTCACCCAATACCCTTGCTTTACCGGGGAGTGCCGGTGCAATACCGGGGCCCGGGTAGTCATGTACATCAGCAAAGTCTGCACTGGCCCACTTTTCAGCAACCTCTTGTCCATCCATCTCGTAGTTTTCGCCGGTATGACCGTTTACAAGACGGGTAGGGTCTGTGCTCTTCAGCCATTTGGTCAGGCGGAGCTGATCGTAGGTAAACCAGCCTTCATTGAAGAGTACCCATGAAATGATGGAAGGATGGTTGTAAAGTTGTGCTACGTTAGCCGCGCTTTCTTTTTCAAAAGCCTCCTTTGCTTCAGGTTTCAGACTGGCACAGGTCACCATATCCTGCCAAACGAGCATGCCCAGTTTATCTGCATAGTAATACCACCGGGCAGGTTCTATTTTGATGTGCTTACGGATGGTGTTGAATCCCATGGCTTTGATGGCTTCGATGTCAAAGCGGAGGGCGTCGTCCGTTGGTGCGGTATAAAGACCATCCGGCCAGAAACCCTGATCGAGTACGCCAAGGTTGTAGGTATATTTATCATTCAGGTAAATCCTTTCCTGTCCTTTCGGATCTTTTTTGATAGCGATTTTGCGCATGCCGAAATAAGAAGTAACGACATCGGAAGTATCTCCATTCTGAATGAGCTTCACAGAGAGGTCATAGAGAAAAGGATCTTCCGGGCTCCACAGGTGTGCTTTGGGAACAGGTATTTTGATGATTTCATTGGTTTTGCCTTTGGCGGAGCTGATTATTTTACCATTGGTGCTGGCGAATGCTGCTACCTTATAGTTTCCTGTCATGCCACCGGTTTTGACGGCGAGGGAAAGGAAACCGCCGTCTACATCAGGCGTAACCACGAGAGAGGAGATGTAGGTGTCAGGTACGGTTTCGAGCCATACGGTTTGCCAGATACCGGTGGTAGCGGTATAGCGGATGCCTTTGGGAGCCAGTACCTGTTTGCCATGGGGATTGATGCCCTGGTCAGAAGGATCCCATACGCTCACCAGTATTTCATTGTCGCGTTCTTTCAGCAGGCGGGTGATGTCGTAAGTAAAGTTCTGGTAGCCACCGGTGTGGGTGCCGGCTTGTTTGCCATTTACATAAACAGTGCTTTGCCAGTCCACGGCGCCGAAGTGTAAAAGGATCCGTTTTCCTTCAAGCCGTGAAATGGGGGGCAGGGTACGTCTGTACCAAAGTCGTTGTGAGGGCAATACAGCCTTTTTAACGCCCGATAATGCCGATTCGATAGGATAAGGCACCAGGATTTCTCCGGCGAAAATTACAGGCTTTGTAGCGTCTTTGTCAGTAATGGCGTATTCCCATAGTCCGTTTAGGTTTTGCCAGTTGTCACGGATCATCTGGGGACGTGGATATTCAGGCAGTGCGTTCGTGGGAGATACGAGTTTGGCCCAGCGGGTTTGCAGGGCTACAGGTTGTAGCTGCCAGTTGGTCTGCGCGTGTAAAACATGTGCTGTACAGGAAAAAGTGAGAGAAACAGCAAGGTGTTTAACAAAACGTTTCATTATAAAGGTTTAAGTGGCTAACGAATATAACTGCCACAGGGGAAGTATATCCGCAGTCATAAAAGGTGAAATATGATTAGTTGCGGATAATGAGAAAAAGTAACATCGCCCCACGCGGAATTCAGGTACAGCGGTAAAGCTGTCCTTTTCAGGATTTTTTTAATAATCAGACGCATGAAAGTTGGGCATTAGGCTGATAGGGAATTATTACGCATTACTTGAATCAAATGTGAGGAAAGAAACTGAATCTGCAAGTAGAAAGTGACCGGCGGTAGCCTCATTGGTAAAGGAATTATAAATTATAGAATATTTGATTTGTAGGTGGGTGGATGTGGGGAAGTTGACGGTGGGCTGATGAAGAATAGCGTGATGATAAATAAAGGTGCGGTGAGGATGCAACCTTTTTTATAAAATGGATACTTTGTTCAGGTATGAGAACTATAATTTTCCTTTTGTTGACCATCCCTGGATTCGGACAAAATTTGCCGGCTCTCTTACTAAATAAGGATATCAATGCCACCTTTTCAATTACGGCCTATGATCCTGCTGCTGCGGAGTGGGGAATTGCGGTGGCCACGAATAATATTTATGTGGGAAATTCCACTATTTATATTGAGCCGGGAGTGGGCGCGTTTTCTGTGATTGCGGAGACGGAACCGGCATATGGTATAAATGGATTGGCGCAGTTGAAAAAAATGCAATTAAAAGAAGCTATTGAATATACAAGCGCACATGATGAAGATGCCGGATTGAGACAGGTGGCCGGGATTGATAAAGAAGGAAATACTTATGCATATGTTGGAAAAGAATTGAAATACTGGAAAGGAATAGCGGGTGCAAAAAGCGGTAAGAACTATGTAGTAATAGGTAATCAACTGGCAGCCGGTGTGCTGGATAGTATGGGCAGCGTATTTGAACGGACTAAAGGCACCCTGGCAGAACGTCTGTTGGCAGCATTAGTGGCAGGACAACAGGCGGGTGGTATGATCACCGGCAAACAATCTGCGGCGTTGATGGTAAAAGGCACGCACAATGAATGGTACAACCAGATAGATGTAAGAGTTGATCATTCATTGACTCCTTTTGAAGACCTGAGCAGGTTATTGAGTTTTCATTATGGGAGGATCAGGTTGAATCAGGCCATCTTTCAATTGAAAAAAGGGAATATGGGAAAAGGAATCGCATTGCTGGAACAGGCCACTACAATGCTGGAAGGATGGAAAGGGATGCAGTCCAAAATAGCCATGGCGAATATACTGGCAGGTAGAGAAGCGCAGGCAGCTAAAATTTTAGAAGGCGTAAATAAAGAATATATCCCCGCTTTTTACTGCCTGAAAAATTATATTGATATAGATACAGCCCAATTTGATAGTAAAGATTGGAACAGTGCAGTAGCAATGTTGATACAATTAAAACGGAATGAAGAGGCAGTGCGTGTAGCAAAAGATGTAGTAATAAAATACCCGGCCGATTCTTATAGCTGGTATTTGTTAGGAAAGGCATACAAAGATGAAGGCAAAATGAAAGAAGGGAATAAATGTTTTGAAAGAGCTGTGAACCTGGATAAAGATAATGTTGAAGCACTTGCCGCATTAAATAACAATTAGGCCGGAGAATGAAATCGCCGGCCTGTTGATTATAAATAAAAACCTTATTGAATAACTATCTTCTTCATCACACCATGTACTTCTGCCACCACTGAGCAGGATGGTACCGCTTTTATCTTCATAAGGCCAGGCCACCGGTAGAACAGGCTGGTACCATTTTTATCTTCATAAGGCCAGGCCACCGGTAGAACAGGATGGTACCGCTTTTATCTTCATAAGGCCCGGCCACCGGTAGAACAGGATGGTACCGCTTTTATCTTCATAAGGCCCGGCCACCGGTAGAACAGGCATAGTACAGGTAGTATTTGCCATTCATGTACACACATTCAGGCGCCCGTAAGGTGCCGGCAAAGTCCATAACACACGTATTGATCCGGCTGGGCCAGGTACCGGATGCAAAAACCGTGGAGTCGATAGTCCAATCGATCAGGCCAGTAGACGTAAGGTGATACCAGGGAGCTATAGTGTTAACTTTACAATTAATGAAATGTATATCAGATTTGTGAATATAGCATCAGGATATGATAATTTAAATCAACCCATTTGTTAAAATGACATAAATCATGAATGTCGATTGTTATTTGCAGTAGCTTTGCAAAAATTTGAGAACGATCAGTGTTGCAAATCACTAAAATATTCAACTTCGAAACGGCACATGCACTGCATGGATACGCCGGTAAATGCAGGAACTTACACGGGCATTCCTATAAGCTGCATGTAACTGTCAGCAGTAAAACACCTGAAGAAGGATACCTGGGGGGCACGGGAATTTTGATGGACTTTAAAGACCTGAAAAAACTGGTGAATGAAAAAGTGGTTGATAAATTCGATCACCGCCTTATTCTGTCCAAAGCTTACCTGGCAGCAAATCCGAATTTGGGAGAGCTGGAAAACCTCGAAATCTGGGACATCGAACCATCCGCAGAAAACATTATCCTGTATATCAAACAGGA
>Ga0316604_10002331_pt1 | contig 14703 bp, 14 predicted proteins | sample OWC_soil_day20_C_FD_207650 | JGI IMG/M metagenome (GOLD analysis project Ga0316604, IMG submission 207650) | Wetland soil microbial communities from Old Woman Creek delta, Ohio, United States - OWC_soil_day20_CT | ecosystem: Environmental > Terrestrial > Soil > Wetlands | place: USA: Ohio... | reverse complement strand
CACCACGCGCAAGAGTGATGCGCCCGTGCCGGACCCGAGCGGCGTCCTGCAGCAGCAGATTACCGAGCTGCAGACGGCGGCCTCGCAGAATGCGGCGCACGTGAAGGAGCTGGCCGCTCAGTTGCAGAAAACGATCACCGCGCTGGAGCAAGGCGCGGCGGTCGCGGAATCGCGCTTCAGGCGCACCAGCTTGCTGTGTGGCGTGGCGATCGTGCTATCACTGCTTGCGATCGGGGTTTCGATGGCCGTGCTGTTGTCGCGCTAGGGCGGGTTTGGCTGGCCGCGCGGCCGCGGTCTTTAGACATGAAAAAAGCCGGGCAATGCCCGGCTTTCTATCGATGCGGCTTGAACCGCTTACCTCAGGCGGCCTTTTCGTGGTGGTAGCCGGTCACCGTGTCGACTTCGGTCTTCGAGCCGAGGATGACTGGCACGCGCTGGTGCAGACCTTCCGGAGCGAGGTCGAGGATGCGCTCACGGCCCGTGGTGGCAGCGCCGCCGGCCTGCTCGACGATGAAGGCCATCGGGTTGGCTTCATACAGCAGGCGCAGCTTGCCGGCCTTGGCGGGATCCTTGGTGTCCTTGGGGTACATGAAGATGCCGCCGCGGGTGAGGATGCGGTGCACTTCGGCCACCATCGAGGCAACCCAGCGCATGTTGAAATCCTTGCCGCGCGGGCCGGTCTTGCCGGCCAGGCACTCGTCGACGTAGCGCTGCACCGGTTTTTCCCAGAAACGCATGTTGGAGGCATTGATTGCGAACTCCTTGGTTTCGGTGGGAATGCGCATGTTGGGGTGGGTCAGCACGAACTCGCCGACGTCGCGGTCGAGCGTGAAGCCATTGGTGCCGTGGCCGAAGGTCAGCACCAGCATGGTCGAGGAACCGTAGATCGCGTAGCCGGCGCATACCTGCCTGGTGCCGGGCTGCAGGAAATCCTCGGCCTTCGCGGCACGGCCGGCGACCGGGGCCTTGAGGATCGAGAAGATGGTGCCGACCGAGATGTTGACGTCGACGTTGCTTGATCCGTCGAGCGGATCGAACACCAGCAGGTATTTGCCGAGCGGGTACTGGCTGGGGATGGCGTACACGTCGTCCATCTCTTCCGACGCCATGCCGGCGAGGTGGCCCGCCCACTCATTGGAGCGGATCATGATGTCGTTGGTGATGACGTCGAGCTTCTTCTGCGTCTCGCCCTGCACGTTCTCCGAATCCAGCGCGCCCATTACGCCCAGCAGCGCACCCTTGTTCACGGCGTTGGAGATGGCCTTACAGGCGGTGACGACGTCGTTCAAGAGCGAGGTGAAATCCCCGGTGGCGCCGGCGGTGCGTCGCTGTTCTTCAATGATGAACTGGGTAAGAGTGGTGCCGGTATGCATGATGTGACTCCGAGAAGGCCTGGAAATATAAGTAAATCAGAATATTATACACGACGAAAATCGCCGGGCTTCTCGCAACGGGCGGGGAAATCGGCCCTCAGTCCGTTCCCACCAGTTGGTCGGAGCGCGTAAAAGTCCAGGTACGCGTTATAGACAAAATGTCAGCCATTTTCCGCATCTCGTCCGGAAAGGCGGCGTAGGGTGCGGCGAGTTCGACGATCCGGACCGCGGCGGCGTCGAGGATTTTCGATCCGGAGGATCGATCGACCTCGACCGCTTCGATGCGGCCATCGGCGTAGATCGACACGGTGAGCTTGAGGCTGCCGTAAATGCCCTGGCGGCGCGCGGCCTCGGGGTAGTTGACGTTGCCGACCCGCTCGACCTTGGTCACCCAGTCCTCGACATAGCGGGCGAACGCGTATTCCCTGACGTTGGCGCCGACGAACGCGCGCTTGGGGCGCTTCTGATATTCATCCCACTGCTGCGAGATCCGCGCCTGCAATTGCGCCATTTCCCGCGCCTGCTGGTTGAGCTCGTTGGCGTCGAGCGCGGGCTGAACCGGGGTCGGCGGTGCCGCCTGCGGCCGGCTCTGCAGCTGCCCGTTCGGGCGCAACTGGGTCAGCAGGGATTTGGCCTGCTGTTCCAGTTCGGCCACACGCGCCTGCAGCGCCTTGTCCTCGCTGCCGGTCTGGGTTTTCGGGCTGGCGGGCAGCGGGCTCTTCAGCCGCCGCTCTTCGTCGGTGTTGCCGCCACCGGCCAGGTTCACCTGCGCCAGCGCGTCCGGATTGAGTGGCGACTCCAGCGACTTGGCGTTGACCAGCACCACCTCCATCGGCAGGTTGGGATCTTCGAACAGTTTCGGGTTGACCTGCACGAACTGCGTCGACAACACCATGCCGTGCACCGCTGCCGAGGCCAGCAGGGCCAGCGCGATGCGGGTACCTTGCTTTGAGGGTTCGGCGAGTAGAGGGGGCTGGGTCGTCACCATGTGGGCCAGAAGTGGGTGCAGACCTGATTTTACGGAACGCCAGCGCTGCTGTCAGGCGGCGTTTCCAGCGTCGCTTGATACTCGGCATGAAAGCTGATGTCGAGCAGGTCGATCTGCGAAATCGCCAGCCGCACTTTCGCACCCGGTGCGACACCAGCCACCGACGGTGCGCGCGTCACCATCGGCAGGGTGTCGAAGCGCACCAGATCCTCGCGGATCACGCTGGCGGTGACTTCGTGGATGTCCTCCTGCATTAGCCAGCGCAGCATCCAGTAACGCTCCAGCCGGCGCTGAAATTCGTTGTAGGCGTCGTAGGCCAGCTCGAATTCGCGCACCACCGAAAACAGCTGTTCACTCCGCGGCGGGTACACCGGATCGGTGCCCTGAACCAGGCTGATCAGTTGACGCTGGTTGACCAGATCGACATAACGCCGCAGGGGGGACGACGACCACGCGTACTGGTCGACGCCGAGGCCGACGTGTGGATCGGGCGCGGTCGTCATGCGCGTCTTGCCGTTGGACTGCGCGCGATAGATGCCCGGCACGCGCTTTTCCGCCAGCCAGCCGCCCCAATGCGCGTTGGCGAAGATCATCAATTCCGAGACCACCTTGTCGATCGGGCTGCCGCGCTTGCGCGGCACGATGTTGATGCGCTCACCCTCGACCTTGAAGCTGTAATCGACGCGGTCGACCGTGTCGGCCTTGCCGCGCCCGGCTTCCAGCACCGCGGCGAAATCGCGCAGCCATTCCAGTTCGCGGCGATAGGGATAGTCCGGAAACTCAGGATTGCGCAGGGTGGCGTCATTGAACAGCACTTCCAGCGTTTCGTGGCGCAGGTTGTCCGCGATGTGCACCATCTCGAGCTTGGATTCGGTGCCGAGCACGCGCAGATCGGACGCCACGTCGACATACAGCGAAAGTGCCGGGCAGTCGTGGGTTTCGCCCAGGGTGTAATGGTGGATCAGCGCCTCCGGCAGCATGGTGATCTTGTCGCCAGGGTAGTAGACGGTCGAGAGCCGCTCGCGCGCCACCCTGTCGAGTTCGGAGCCCGGTGCAATGCCGAGTGCCGGCGCCGCGATGTGGATGCCGACGCGCACGCCGCCATCGTCGCGCCACTCGACCGACAGCGCATCGTCGATCTCGGTGGTCGCCTCGTCGTCCATCGAGAAGGCGCGCACCGTGCTCTTCGGCAACGCGGGCGGATCGATCGGTTCGCTGACGGGCGCGAAGCCGGTGCCGCGCGGAAAGTATTCCAGCAGGAAGGTCGCCAGATGGAAGTCGAGCGTCGACGGGATCGCACCACAGCGCTCGATCAGCCTTAATTGGGAGAGCCCGGTGGCCGTCGCCGCGTCTTCCAGCGCCTTGTATTCCAGCGTGTTCTTGTCCGGCGCGATGAGGATGCGCGGAATCAGCGACACGTATTCCTCAGGCAGCCGGAACGCAGCCAGCTCCGCCGCGAGATGCGCCTGGCGCTCCGCCGCGAGCCGCTTCTTCTCCAGCCCGGCCTTGGCCGCCGCCAGCGTTTCGGCTGGCGCGGGACGGTAGCGGCCCTTGCCCTTTTTATGGAAGTAGATCGGCGAGGCGTGCAGCTTCTGCAGCAGCGCCACCGATTCCGGCGGCGTCGGCGCGTGGCCGTAGTACTCCTGCGCCAGCTGCTCGAAGCCGAATTCTTCAGTTCCGGCCGCCTCCCACAGGAAGTCGGCGTCGAGTTCCATCGTCAGCGTCTCGGCCTGCTGCATCACCTCGGTCGGTGCAGGCGCGGCGAAGCGCAGCAGGATGGCCGCTGTCTTGATCTTGCTGCGTTTGCCCGAAGCGGTTTCCACCTGTGCCGTGGCATCGGTTTCGGACAGGATGGAACCGGCCTTGAAATGGCCGTCCTCTTCAAAGATGAGGTACATGAAAAATCAGAAATCCAGAATGGTTTGAAAGTGGCGCTCGAACCCGGCAAAGCCGTGGTCGCCGCCGTCTTCGATGATCTGCGTGGCGCCCGCGTAATAGGCGACGGCGTCGCGGTAGTCGATGACCGCATCGGCGGTCTGCGCCAGCAGCAGGTAGCGCTCGGGGCGGGTGATCGCCGGCACGTCGAGCGCCGCGAGTTCGTCCAGATGCGCCTCGGTGAACAGCCATTTCTCGCCGGTGTGCCAGTTGGTCTGAGGGCCGAGCGCGCCGCGCATCAGGACATGCGCATGCACCGCCGGGTTCACCAGCACCGCCTTCCAGCCGTGCTTTTCAGCCAGGTGGGTGGCGTAGAAGCCGCCCAGCGAACTGCCGACCAGGGTGACAGGCCCTTTGTACTGGGTCAGGCCGGCTTCGACCTGCGCGATGGCCTCGCGCGGACTGTTGGGCAGCGCCGGGCAGGTGTAGTCCGTCTGTCGCCCGAGAACGGCCAGGTGCTCGCCGAACTGCTTGGCCTTGCCGGAGGCGGGGGAGGAATTGAAGCCGTGGAGGTAGACAATCATCCCCGGATTTTACCGGGGCCGCCTGGATTCCAGAAATAAGAGGGCAGCCTAGTCGTCGAAGCAGTAGAAATCCGCCTTGGTGACGCCGCAGTCGGGGCAACTCCAGTCGTCGGGGATGTCGGCATAAAGCGTACCGGGCGCAAGGCCGTGGTCGGGGTCGCCGAGCGCTTCGTCGTAAACATAGTCGCAGACGGCACAGGTCCATTTACGGAAGATGGGCGTTTCAGCGGCGGGGGAAGCAGCAGACAGATTCATGATGGAATTCGCCACGCGTCGAGCGCGGCCAGCAGTTGGTTGAAAATCACGTCGAGCTCGCCGCCCAGCACATCGAGCTGCGGGTTGACATAGGGCTTGAAGACTTCGGCCGCAGGGCGGTACGCAACCCAGGTCTTGCCGCCGGCTTCGTACAGGTGGATGCGCAGCGGGATGTCGATGCCGGCCGCCTTCTCCGCCGCCCACACCTTGACGGCATAGTCGGGGCGGAACACTTCGAGCACCTGGTCGGCCGGCACCGAAATGCCTTTCTTGGCGCAGTTGGCCTGGCCGTTGGCGTGGGCGACCAGGCCCATCGGGTAGGCATTGACGGCGGCAATGAGTTTCTCCGCCGCCTCGTCGACGCTGAGGGAAACCGCGAAACGGATCATGCGACCTCCCGTTCGGGCTGCGCCAGGGCGCACGTGGCGCTGTCGAATTCGTGCAGTTCCTTGCGCAGGTGCTTGATCGCCGGGGTGACGATGGCGATGAAATAGGCCTCGCGCAATCGGCGCTGCGCAGCGTTGTTCGACAGGTAGCCCTTGGCGCCCAGATGCAGCATCGCGGCGTTGGCCGCCTTCAGGCTGAGCTCGCTGCCGGCCAGCCGCAGTTCGAGCGTTTCCCGAACATGCGGCGCGCTGCCGTCGCGTTCGATTTTCTCAGCCAGTGCGTAGGTGGCGGCACGCGCAGCGTCAAGCTCGGCTTCCAGGGCGTCGGCCTGCACGTCGAGGAAGCGGTTGACATGGCCGAACTGCTTGTCGGCACGCTTCATCATTGCCACGCAGGCATCGATCAGGCCGAGGCCCATGCCCATCTGCAGCAGGATGAAGGCCGACTTGGTGCGGTCGCGAAAGGCATTGAATTCATCCGCATGGCACACCACGCGGCTGTCGGCGAGGAACACGTCGCGGAACTGGCAGGCGAAGGTGTTGGTTCCCTCCATGCCGATGAAGTGCGCGTTCTGCGTCAGCGTGAGCCCGGGCGTGCTGCCGTGCACCAGGCCGATCACCAGGCCCGGCGTGCCGGGCAGGGTGGCGCCCATGTGGAACCAGTGATCGAGGCCGATATTCGATACCCACGGCAGCACGCCATTGATCACGTAGCCGCCGTCCACCCGCTGCGCCTTCAGCCGCGCTTCCTCGATGCCGACGCACGACTTCATGCTGTTCGACTGTGCGGTGCCGCCGAGCACTTCGCCACGCGCCATCCGCGGCAGCGTCTCGGCGGCGAGCGCCTGGTTGGGACTATTGATCACGTACCACTGCAGCGCGTATTCCGCCCACAGCAGAAAGCCGGTCGACACGCATTCCTGGGAAACTTCGTCGATCACCTGGATCGCATGCTTGAGGCCGCGCGCCGTGCCGCCGTGCGCCACCGGCGTGAGGCTGCCCAGTCCGCCGAGCGCGCCGAGCTGCTTGAGGAAATCGCCGGGGTAGACGCCCTTCAGGTCGATGTCGACCACCTGCGGCACCAGCTGGGTGGCGATCAGTTCGGCCAGGCCCGGCAGGATTTCAGGGGTCGTGTCAGGGGCAAGGGAAGCAAGTGCGGTTGCGGGCATGATGCGCTCCAGAAAAAGGCGGACGGGTCAGGCGAGTTCGACGCTGACGTTGACCGGGTTGCGCAGCGTGTTGGCCACCGGCGACCAGGCGTTGGCATGCGTGACCAGGTCCTTCAGTTCGGCATCCGAGGCATTACCTTCCAGATGCACCTTCACGCGCACGTCGGTGAAACCGAGTTTCTTCAGCGGATCGAGATCGCCCACCCCCCACACCGCGGTGACGTTGATGTCGCCTTCGAGTTCGAGTTCGATTTTCGTGAGTGCAATCCCACGCGCCACTGCGTTGGCGTGCAGGCCGACCGACAGGCAGGAACCGAGCGTGGCGAGCACGGCTTCCGAGGGATTCGGCGCGGTATCGTCGCCGAGCAGGTGCGGCGGCTCGTCGATCACGTGCGCTTCCAGGTTGCGCACATAGGTGAGATTGCGAAACTTGCTTTCGCAGACGGTCTTCGCTTTCAGCGTGACGACCGATTGCGGATTGGCTTTGCCTTTGACGGACAGGGCGGCCAGGCCGGCGCCGTCGATAGGCTCGAGCACGGTTTGGGTTTTCAGGGCAACGACTTCAGACATGGCATGACTCCTAAGGATTGAGCGGGATCGGAAAGTCCGACATGCCAGGTATTGCGATTCCCGTGCCAGCCCGGCCAAACAATGTCAAGCCATTGAATTGTCAGTGAAAAGTTGATGGGCCAAGCTTGCCCGGCGGTTTGCGCGCTAACAAATTGTTAACCATTGTCAGGCCATTTCCATCCGCTTCATGCGGTAGTTCAGCTGGCGTAGTGTCAGTCCCAGCATCTGCGCGGCGCGTGACTTGTTGCCGTGGGTTTGTGCCAGTGCCTGCTCGATTTGCTGGCGATCGTGCGATTGGGCTGGCAGATAGGGACGCACCGTCCCGGTTGCCGGTGCGGCGAGCAGCGCCGGCGCATCGGGCGAGCCGACGGCTTCGCTGCGGATGACGTGTTCCACCTCGTGCACCGAGACCGTCGCACCTTCGGCAAGCAGCACCAGCCGCTCCAGCACGTTGCGCAACTGGCGGATATTGCCCGGCCACGGGTAGTCGGCGAGCCGGTCCATCGCCTCCGGCGTCAGGCCGACGTTGCGCTGGTAGCTCTGGCTGATGAGATTGAGCTGATGCCGCACCAGCGGGCGGATGTCCTCGCGCCGTTCGCGCAGCGCCGGCAGGCGGATCGGGATGATATTGAGGCGATAGTAGAGGTCGAGGCGGAAGCGCCCGGCCGCGACCTGCTGTTGCAGGTCGAGGTTGGTCGCGGCGACGATGCGCACGTCGATCGGCGTTTCGCGCCGGCTGCCGACGCGCTGCAGCGACTTTTCCTGCAGCACGCGCAGCAGTTTCACCTGCATCGCCAGCGGCAGGTCGCCGATCTCGTCGAGGAACAAGGTGCCACCGCTGGCCTGCTCGAAATAGCCGGCGCGCGCGGTGGAGGCGCCGGTAAACGCGCCTTTCTCGTAGCCGAACAATTCCGATTCGAACAGGTTCTCCGGAATCGCCCCGCAGTTGACCTTGACGAAAGGCTGGTCGCGCCGCGGGCTGGACAGGTGCAGCGCACGCGCGAACAGCTCCTTGCCGGTGCCCGATTCGCCCAGCAGCAGCACCGTCGCCTCGGTCGACGCGACCTGTTCGACCTGGCGCAGGGCGTGGCGCAGCGCCGGCGATTCGCCAACGATGCCGAGCGTGGCCTGCTGCGGTGAGCCGCGTTCCAGCGCCCACTTCAGTTCGCGGTTTTCGTGTTCCAGCCGCGCGGTCTGTTCGGCCACGCGATCGTTCAGTTTGAGAATCTGCGTGACCAGCGTGGCGATGATTTCGAGGATGTGCAGATCGTCGGCAAGCGCCCGCGTGCGGCCACGGATGCGGTGCACGCCGAGCAGGCCCAGCACTTCGCCTTCGCTCATCAGAGGCAGCGCGATGAAGCTCACCGTCTCGCTCGGCAGGCGGTCGCGTTCGACCGCGCGCGCGAGATAGTGCGGGTCGTCGTCGATGTCCTGCACGATCGCCGTCTCGCCGCTTTGCAGCACGCGGCCGGTGACGCCATCGCCCGCCCGGTAGACGCCGCGCTCGATCTCTTCCTGGGTGAGGCCGTACGCGTAGCGGATCGCATAGTCGTCACTGCCCGGTTGCTGCAGCACGACCCGGCCACGGTTGAGGCCGAGAAATTCCGAGATCAGGTGCAGCATCTCGCGGATCACGAGCCCGGGTTCCAGGCTCTTGCCCATCAGGCGGGCCGACTCGCGGATCACCAGCAGTTCCTCGTCCTGCAACCGTTCGGCAGGCAATACGGCAGATGTCATGGCGGCTTCCTCGAAACAAATTGTCAACACTGTGTAATCAAGAAACGGGCCAGCCCATCAAGCCTGTTTTTGAGGAAAGTCTGGAACCGATTGAAAAACAGTTGCTTATCTCTTCTCGCGCGGGTTGGCACGCTTCCTGAATACGACACAAGTGGAAACACGACGCAATGCATGACTTGGGTCCTGAAGGCCCGCCACCACGGGCGCTTGGACGAGGGATCGCGTAGCAAGCCGGAATGAGGATGTGCACCAGACCGGGGCGCGATGCGAGAAACGGGTGCATGCGGTCGTGTTGAGCATCCACTTTTTTCAATCCGATAGGAGCGCTTTATGTCCGGCTTTGACAACCCGTTTGACCCCGATACCAAACTGCATCGTGCAGGATGCAGTTGCGGGCGCCACCACAGCCAGGCCGACCACGAGGCCGACATGAAGAACGAGGATGCGCGGGTGTCGCGCGTGGTCGAGTCGGCAGTGATGCGCGGCCTCTTCCCCGACGACCAGATGCGCCGTAATTTCCTGCGTGCGGTCGGCGCGGGCACCGCGATGGCGGCGATCTCGACGCTGTTCCCGATGGGCGCGGCGAAGGCGCTGGCGGCGGAAAAGGGCAAGCTCGAAAAGACCGACCTGAAGATCGGATTCATTCCGATCACCTGCGCCACTCCCATCATCATGGCGGGCCCGATGGGCTTCTATGCGCGCGAAGGCCTCAATGTCAGCCTGCAGAAAACCGCCGGCTGGGCGGTGATCCGCGACAAGGTGCAGAACAAGGAATACGACGCCTCGCACATGCTGTCGCCGATGCCCCTGGCAATGTCGCTTGGCCTTGGCTCGGCCAAGCAGGCGGTCGACGTGGCGTCGATCCAGAACATCAACGGCCAGGCCATTACCCTGGCCCTCAAGCACAAGAACAAGATGAATCCGAAGGACTGGAAAGGCATGAAGTTTGGCCTGCCGTTCGACTACTCGATCCACAACCTGCTGTTGCGCTACTACCTTGCCGAGGCCGGCCTCGATCCCGACAAGGACGTCGAATTGCGCATGATGCCGCCGCCCGACATGGTGGCCAACCTGCGCGCCGGCAACATCGACGGCTTCCTCGGCCCCGAGCCGTTCAACCAGCGCGCGGTGTATGAGGAAGTCGGCTTCATCCACACCCTGTCGCGCGACCTGTGGGATGGCCACCCGTGCTGCGCCTTCGGCGTGCAGGAAGGCTTCTACAAGCAGTATCCCAACACCTATGCTGCGCTGTTCCGCGCCATTGCAAGCGCCACCGACTACGCGCACAAGCCGGAAAACCGCAAGGCCATCATCGAGGCCATTGCGCCGGCCAACTACCTCAACCAGCCGATCCCGGTGCTGGAGCAGGTGATGACCGGGCGCTTCGCCGACGGCCTCGGCAAGGTGAAGAACGTGCCCGACCGCGTCGACTTCGACCCCTTCCCGTGGCAGTCGATGGCGGTGTGGATCCTCACCCAGCTGAAGCGCTGGAACTACATCAAGGGCGACGTCAACTACCAGATGGTCGCCGAGGAAGTGTTCCGCGCTACCGACGCACGCGCCCGCATGGCCGAAATCGGGCTGAAGGCGCCGAAGGCGAACTCCATGAAGCACACCATCATGGGCAAGGTGTTCGATCCCGCGAAGCCTGCCGAATACGTCAACTCTTTCGCCATCAAACGCACATGAAGAAACTTACCCTCAGCCAGAAAGCCGGCCTGCTGTCGGTCGGCCTGTTGGCGGTGATCCTGCTGGTCTGGCAGTTGGCGACCCTGCCGGAAGCCAAGGGCGTAGCCGCCGATGTCGATCCCGAATACGCTGCGCTGATGGGGGGCGGAACCTCGACGGCGGCGTCGAGTTTCCCCACCCCGGCGGCGATGGCGCAGACGGTGTGGGACAAGCTGTCCGACCCGTTCTACGACAATGGCCCCAACGATAAGGGCATCGGCATCCAGCTGGCGTATTCGCTGGCGCGCGTGCTGGGCGGCTTCGTGCTCGCCGCCGTGGTGGCGATCCCGCTCGGTTTCGCCATCGGCAATTCGCGCGTGTTCTATCAAGCCTTGAATCCCTACGTGCAGCTGCTTAAGCCAATCTCACCGCTGGCGTGGATGCCGCTCGCGCTGTACACCATCAAGGACGCATCGGCCTCGGCCATCTTCGTCATCTTCATCTGCTCGCTGTGGCCGATGCTGATCAACACCGCGCACGGCGTCGCCAACGTGCGGAAGGACTGGCTCGACGTCTCGCGCACGCTGGAGGTGAACCCGCTGCGGAAGGCCTTCCGCGTCATCCTTCCGGCCGCCGCGCCGACCATCCTGACCGGCATGCGCATCTCCATGGGCATCGCCTGGCTGGTCATCGTCGCCGCGGAAATGCTGGTCGGCGGCACCGGTATCGGCTACTTCGTGTGGAACGAGTGGAACAACCTGTCGATCACCAACGTGCTGTTCGCCATCTTCATGATCGGCGTCGTCGGCATGGCCCTCGACAGCCTCTTCGGCGTGCTGAGCAAGCGCGTCGCGTATCAGGAATGAATTCCATGACAACACCCGTCACCCATCCCTTCCTGCAGGTCGAGAACCTGGCGCGTGCCTACCCCAGCCCCAGCGGGGGGGACGCGGTCACCGTGTTCGATCACGTCAACTTCCGCATCCACAAGGGCGAGTTCGTCTGCGTCACCGGCCACTCCGGCTGCGGCAAGTCGACCATCCTCAACATCCTCGCCGGCCTTGACAGCGCCACGACCGGCAACGTCTTCATGGACGGCCGCGAAGTCTCCGGACCTAGCCTCGACCGCGGCGTCATCTTCCAGAGCCATGCGCTGATGCCCTGGCTGACCGTGCTGCAGAACGTCGAGTTCGCGGTGAAGTCGCGCTGGCCGAACTGGAACAAACAGAAGGTGCGCGAGCACGCCATGCGTTACATCGAGCTGGTCGGTCTGAAAGGCGCCGAGCACAAGAAGCCGTCGCAGCTCTCCGGCGGCATGAAGCAGCGCGTCGGCATCGCGCGCGCGTTTTCCATCGAGCCGAAAATGCTGCTGATGGACGAGCCCTTCGGCGCGCTCGATGCCCTGACGCGCGGCGTCATCCAGGACGAACTGCTGAAGATCTGCGCCGAGACGCAGCAGACCGTGTTCATGATCACGCACGACGTCGACGAAGCCATCCTGCTGTCCGACAAGATCATGCTGATGTCGAACGGCCCGCACGCGCGCATCGCCGAGATCGTCAACAACACCCTGCCGCGTCCGCGCGAGCGCAGCGCCATCCACAAGCAGCCACACTACTACCCGATCCGCAACCACCTGGTCGATTTCCTGGTGAGCCGCTCGAAGCAGTTCGGTGCTCTGCGCGACGCGCCCGACGCCCCCAGTTCGCCCACCGTGTTCGATCCCGATGATCTGCTTGAGCCTTTTGAATTAACACAGCCCGAATCGGTCGTCGTCCCCGTGCCGCCCATCGGCAAACCTCACATCCACCTCGTCAACGCTTAAGGACCATCATGAACCGCACCGAAGTCACCGACCTCATCCTCGCCGCCAAACACAAGAAGGGCCTCAAGTGGGCCGATATCGCCAAGAAAGTCGGCCAGAGCAAGGAATGGACAACCGCCGCCTTGTTGGGCCAGATGACGCTCGACAAGAAGCAGGCGACCACCGTAGGCAAGCTGCTCGGCCTGCCGCCCGACGCCGTCGATCAGCTGCAGATGGTGCCTTACAAGGGCAGCCTGCCGAGTGCTGTTCCGACCGACCCGCTGATCTATCGCTTCTATGAACTGATCATGGTGTACGGCATCACGATCAAGTCGCTGATCCACGAAGAGTTCGGCGACGGCATCATGAGTGCGATCGACTTTTCGATGGATATTTCAAGGGTGGAGGATCCGAAGGGGGATCGGGTGAAGATTGTGTTGAATGGGAAGTTCCTGCCGTACAAGATGTACTAACTCAGGCCCGGCGCGCGGCGCAATGCCGCGTCCTACAGTGCCGTTCGCCCTGGGCTTGTCGAATGGCTTGCACGCTGTAGCGGGATTCTTTGCAGAACTGCTGACCGTGGGCCGGGGGTAGCCCGGCGGCTAGTCACTTTTCTTGTCTCGCCAAGAAAAGTAACCAAAAGAAGGCGACCCCGACATACCCGAATTCCCGAAGATAAAGCGCGCCAGGTGGGCGGCAAAGAACTCGCCCCGCTTTTGTAGTGTTAATCAATTTGTGAGCGGGGCTCAAACACCTTTGCCGCTGATCCACCCGACACACTTGATCTTCGGCGGGTCTGTAAGGGGAAGAACGTCAAAACCAGGGAGGTGATGACTGGATAGTTTGCGTACTTGTGCTGCGACGCCCCCCTCAGCCCCTGGATTATGTAGGTGGGTGTTAGCCAGCGCAGACCGCCACGCTTTGCGTCTCTCCAGACTTATTTTTCAAGTCACCGTACACCATGCCGATACCATATTTACGCATGATGCTCATCAGATTTACGGTACAAAATTTGGCTTGCCAAACTTCGGTTCTGCCACGATTGCTCCGGTATTCTGTATCCCCGCTTTGAGCCACCCGCTCCGACATGAGGGCTTGATGGTCAGTTTCAAAAATTCATTTTGTAGGCGCGGATAGGCTCTTGTGGTTGTGGGCCAAACGGCTGAATAGTGGATAGCTCCATCCTCGGTTGTTCCGGCCACGTTGCGCCCATATTCAGCGAGCTCATTCAAAATTCTGTCTGCCCGAACAGAAGATGAGGACGCAGAAGAGTTTGGTTCTGAGGCTTTCCAAGTGATCCAGAAAAATACAAAAACAGCGAGGGCAATTGGTAGCCAACTAAGGGGCTGAGGGGCTGGGTTTTTCTCGCCACATTTTGGGCAAGTCTTCGCGGCCATCGACACCATGTGGCCACATGTCTTGCATTTAACTAATCTGGGGTTGGCAACCCCGGTTTCCTGATCCACCCGTTGAGGTTTTGAAACAGTTTGGTTTGATTGGGCTTTGGCATTCAGATGAACAGCACGCGGTTGATATTGCATTGCCGCAAGTTTTTCATCGTATGCAGCTCTTTTTTCAGGTTTGGAGAGAATCTCATATGCACCATTGATATTGAAAAGTTCATTGGATGCGTCTTGGTCTCCCCGGTCATAGAGCGCCTGATACTTTGCTCGGAGTTCAGCGTGAGCGGAATCAATTGCATCTTGTGACACATTCTGTCGGACGCCTAAAATCTCATAGAGATTTTTTTCATGACGTAGAGTCACGCTTATTGCGCAATGGGTCGTATTGATCCAGCCCGAATAATAACCACATTCGTCCAGTCATCATCGCCCTGGTTTTGACTTTCATCCCCTCACAGACCCGCCGAAAATCGAGTCTGCCGGGCGGATCAGCGGCGAAGGTGTTTGAGCCCCGCCCACAAAAAACCAATTAAAAGCAGCAAGGCGGGGCGAGTTCTTCGCCGCCCGTCCGGCGGGTTCGATTTTCGGGAATTCGGGGATGTCGGGGTCGCCTTTTCTTGGGTTACTTTCTTTTGGCGAGACAAAAGAAAGTAACTAGCTGCCGGGCTACCCCCGGCCAACGGTCAGTAGTCCGGTGAAAGCGCCAACCACTCAGTCGTACTTCGCGCCTCACCACAGACTGGATAGCTTTGTCGCTGCGCTTCTCGCAAAGACAAAGCTCCCTTACGCATACCCCCCATACCGATGCATAGGCGTCAGCACAATATCCTCGTGATAGTGATGATGCAGCGCATCCAGCAGCTTGGCGTGAATGCGACCAAACCCCCCGTT
>Ga0316604_10002330_pt1 | contig 14713 bp, 7 predicted proteins | sample OWC_soil_day20_C_FD_207650 | JGI IMG/M metagenome (GOLD analysis project Ga0316604, IMG submission 207650) | Wetland soil microbial communities from Old Woman Creek delta, Ohio, United States - OWC_soil_day20_CT | ecosystem: Environmental > Terrestrial > Soil > Wetlands | place: USA: Ohio... | reverse complement strand
GCTGCCGTGCAATTGATTGCCGGCCCTGAGGTGAGCGCCAATCTCGCCGAGGCCGGGCGGCTGATTGCCGAAGCCGCTGTACAAGGCGCGCAGCTGGTGCTGTTGCCTGAATATTTCGCGCTGATCAGTGCTGACGAAACAGCCAAGATCGGGATCCGCGAAGTGCCGGGCACCGGGCCGATCCAGCAATTTCTGGGGGACATGGCGCGGCGTCATGCCATCTGGCTGATCGGTGGAACTTTGCCGCTGGCTGCCAGCGCTGCGGACCATGTGCTCAACACTACCCTGGTGTTCAATCCCCAGGGCGAGCAGGTTGCGCGTTACGACAAGATCCACCTCTTCGGTTTCACGCGCGGTGCCGAATCTTATGATGAGTCGCGCACCATCGAAGCCGGTCGTGAGATCGTCGTCTTCGACGGACCTTGCGGACGTGTCGGTCTTTCCGTGTGCTACGACCTGCGTTTCCCCGAACTCTACCGGCGCATGGGCGAACTGGACCTGATCGTGGTGCCCGCTGCTTTCACGGCGACGACCGGCCGTGCGCACTGGGAGGTTCTGCTGCGCGCGCGCGCCATCGAAAACCAGTGCTACGTGCTGGCCTGCGGCCAGGGCGGGACACACCCCTCCGGACGCCAGACCTGGGGCCACAGCATGCTGATCGATCCGTGGGGCGAGATTGTTGCAAGCCTCGCCATGGGGAGTGGCGTGCTCTGTGGCGAGCTCGATCCAGCCCGGATTGCCAGCGTGCGTGAAAGCCTGCCGGCACTCAAACACCGGATTTTCGACTGATGAATCCCGTCCGGTCCGGCGCTATTCCGGCACAGATCAGAGGCCGGTGTTACGCTCGCTGATCTCATCCCGATTTTCAAATTGTTCAAGGAAGCATCCCTCGCATGAGTCTCACCGCATCGCACGAATCTTCAACGCATAGCGCCCTCGATACCGCCAGCCAGATTCTGCTGGCGCCTTATGGTCTGACGACCGGCACGCTGGACAAGACCCTGAGCAGCATCCTTGGCCACGATCTGCACTATGCCGATCTGTATTTCCAGTACCAGCGCACCGAGAGCTGGAGTCTGGAAGAGGGCATCGTCAAATCCGGCAGTTTCAATATCGAGCAGGGCGTAGGCGTGCGCGCGATTGCCGGCGAGCGGACCGCGTTTGCCTATTCCGATGACATCAGCACGGCGGCGCTGGGCGAAGCGGCCAAGACTGTCCGTTCGATTGCCGGGCAGGGGCAGGCACGCCGCATCAAACTGAAATCCTGCGCGCAGCCAGCAGCGCTCTACGCGGCGGTCGACCCGCTGCCTTCGCTGGCCGATGCCGACAAGATCGCGCTGCTGGAGCGTCTGGAACAATTCGCCCGCCAGGAAGATCCGCGCGTGCTGCAGGCCATGGCTTCGCTGGCAGCTTCCTGGGATGTGGTCATGGTGGCGCGCAGCGATGGCGTGTTGGCCGCTGATGTGCGCCCGCTGGTCCGTTTGTCGATCACCGTGATCATGGAAGAGGGCGGGCGCCGCGAGCAAGGCTCGGCCGGTGGTGGTGGTCGCAGCGATTACCGGCTGTTCACGGATACCCTGCTGCGAGATTACGCCCAGCGTGCCGTGCATCAGGCTCGTACCAATCTGGCTGCTCGGCCAGCCCCGGCCGGGGCAATGACGGTGGTATTGGGCTCCGGCTGGCCCGGCATCCTGCTGCACGAAGCCATCGGGCATGGCCTGGAAGGCGACTTCAATCGCAAGGGCAGTTCGGCCTTTGCCGGGCGTATCGGCCAGCGCGTGGCGGCCAAGGGCGTTACCGTGGTGGATGATGGCACGCTGGCAGGACGCCGTGGCTCGCTGACCATTGATGACGAAGGCAATCCTACGAAGTGCACGACCCTGATCGAAGACGGTGTGCTCGTCGGCTACATGCAGGACATGCACAACGCTGGCCTGATGGGTGTTGCGCCCACGGGCAACGGACGCCGCGAATCTTTCGCGCATCTGCCCATGCCACGCATGACCAACACGCTGATGCGTGCGGGCGACAAGGATCCGGCCGAGATCATTGCCTCGGTGAAGAAGGGGCTGTATGCCGTCAATTTCGGTGGCGGCCAGGTCGATATCACCAGCGGCAAGTTTGTGTTCTCGGCCGCCGAGGCCTACATGATCGAGAACGGCAAGATCACTTATCCGGTCAAAGGAGCAACGCTCATCGGCAATGGCCCGGATGTGCTCAATCATGTGGGCATGATCGGTAATGATCTGACGCTGGATCCCGGTGTCGGAACCTGTGGCAAGGATGGGCAGAGCGTGCCGGTCGGTGTTGGCCAGCCGACCTTGCGGATTGATGGCTTGACGGTCGGTGGCACGGGCGGCTGAGCCGCTACGCGCAGTGCCGAGCAATGAGCGCTGAGGACTGAGGGGATTTGCGCCGACAGCGTCGGCGTGGGTTGTGTAGGAGCGGCTTCAGCCGCGAATGGATGTGAGAATTCGCGGCTGAAGCCGCTCCCACAGAGCCTTGCCTGAAGAACCGCGCTGCACTCTGCTCTGTGGAGAGGTCGCCTGAAGAAGTCCGCCCCGCGTGGGTCTTCGGCCTCCCCGGTTGGAGCGGCCATTGGCCGCGATGAATGTGCGACAGGTGCTTCGACGAGCACGGTGGGAGCGACGTCCACGTCGCGAAACGCGGCTTCGCGACGTGGACGTCGCTCCCACGGATCGTAAGCCGCCTTGTGCATGATCGTGCGCAAGGTGCTTTCTGCAGAGGATTGATGACAAGGAGGCGGCAATGGATTCTTCCGGCTGGTTCGTGTGGGCCATTCTCTCTGCCGTGTTTGCCGCGATGACGGCGATCTTTGCCAAACTGGGGCTCGAAGGGGTTGATTCCGATCTTGCCACCCTGATCCGTACCTGCGTCATCATTGTGGTACTCGCTGCCTTCGTGTATGCCATGGGCAAGTGGAGCAATCCGTTTGCGCTGAGTTGGCGTACCTGGCTGTTCCTGATCCTGTCCGGCCTGGCGACGGGGGCTTCGTGGGTGTGTTATTTCCGTGCCCTGAAGATGGGCGAGGCGTCGAAAGTCGCACCGGTCGACAAGCTCAGCCTGTTGCTGGTGGCTGTGTTTGCAGTGATCTTCCTTGGTGAACGACCGTCTGCCATGTCCTGGTTCGGCATCCTGCTGGTCGGGGCGGGGGTGGTGGTGTTGGGGTTGAAGCGCTGACTGACTTTGTCAAACAGAAGCCAGAGGTCTGTTCCTTGACGGAAAAAGGCGCCCACAGGCGCCTTTTTCCGAGGCTGGTGCGCTTACTTCACCCCTTCCTTGGCACGGACCAGCTTCTCAAGCTGTTCCAGTGCGTCTTTGCTGGCGCGACGGGCCGCCAGCGGGAAGTCTGCCTTGAATTCTGCAAATTCGGCCTTGCCGTTGCCGGTGACCGCCTCTTCCCACAGGACCTTGCCCGCATTGTCTATGGCTTTCATCTTGATCGTGACTGAGAAGTCAGTAGGCGGCCAAGTGAAAGCACTAGACGAAGAGGACGTTGTGGTCAGCTTAGGGCTGAACACTAGGCTTACATTTTTGCCGGTAACTGTAGCTGCATCGGTGCCGGGTAGGGTTTCAACCTTGCTGTACACATTCGAAAGAGTGAAGAACAGCGGGCCTTCCAGGTCCTTGTAAGGGAGGTAGCTCAGTTTGTCACCGCCGCCGCCTGGGGAGACAACTTCCAATGCGCGGTCTTCGGCAGAGATGAACATGCCAACTGTTTTGTTTACACGCTCTGCCGTAGCTTTGGGCGCTTCTGCGACTGGAGAAATGTTGATGTTGTGGGCGCAGCCGGTGGTCAGAAGCGTTGCTGCAATGGCTGTTGCACAGAACAGGGAATTGAATTTCATGGGTGTGAACTCATTTCTTGGTTGCGTTAAGGAAATCGGAATCGCCGTACAGGTTCTCGAGCAGGTTGGCGACTAGATCGGGATATGCACGTATGGCGTTCGGGATGGCGACAGCCCCGATGAACGAAGAAGGAAAGGTGACTTCTCCAGAAACCTGCTTTTGGAAAACAGGGCTTTTATTTTTTTTCACGATGAACTGCACGCACATTTTTCCGCTACCAGTGGGGGCTATCGGAACGGACAAGTCGTTTTCCATAATGACAGCGGAGAGTTCTGGTGCGTCTGCGTCGGCCAGTTTGTTGGCCAACTTCAGTTCACTGGTGACCGCGCCCTGCAGATAAGAGGCAAACGAGCCGGTCGGGCTGACCATGGTGTTGCCACGGATGCTGATTTTATCGAGATCGGGTTTGTCTACAGAAAATTGGCCAAGGTTGAGCTGAGACTGAACTTCCGCGAGTTTCTGGACGTTCTGAAAGGAAGGGGTATAGGCCGGTCCGGGCATGGCACATCCGGCGGCAAGGCTTACGATGACTGCAATTGCAAAATGGCGAAGCATGCTGGGCACGTTATATCTCCAGTGAAGGAACAGGGGTAAAAACGTGCGCGCAATATCGCACAAACATAAAACGCCATGCAAATAAAAGTAAAAAAACGTGAAATTTGTCAATATGATGCAAATTTTTGGAGCATTCTTCTTGACGAGTAAACCTCAAGCCTGAGTGAAGATTTGTATTCACTTGTTGTGACCGCGTGAGAGCAACAGGTTTGAGAACGTATTGGGTCACTGAAACAACAAAGGCGCCCGCAGGCGCCTTTGTTGTTCCAAACCCAGCCGATCAATTGGTCGAAGATTTCTTCGGGGCTATTTCCTGAATGATCTTCCAACCCGCGCTCTCGCGTTTGAGCACGAGGCGTTTGGCGACGTCGTCGTTGTAGTCAGACGAGCGATAGCTTTGCTGGAAATTGACTTCGCAGCTCTCGGGACTCAACTGCTTGACGCTCAGATCCTTGAGTTCGACAGAAATGCTGTCCTTGTTCAGACGCTGGGCGCGGAAGTTGTACCAGTCTTCGCGATCAGCGCGGGTCAAGGGCTGGAAGTTCGTCGAGTAGTAACCGAGGTATTTCTTCAGATCCTTGGCCGACCAGGCGGCGGCCCAGTCCTTGGCGGCGAACTCGCATTGAGCGGGGAGCGTCGTCGGTACCACGGGGGCTGGAACGGGGACCGGTTTGAGTGGCGGACGTGAAGCCATGGCGGCATTCAGATCAAGGTCTGTCGGAGCGGGCATTTCCACGCTGCACTGGGCTGCGTAATCTTTGGGATCACCATCATCCGAATCCGGCGCTGTCACGGTCGCTGGGGCCAGCCCCAAACCAGGCAGCAGGCGATGGGTGACAGAGAGCACCTGGTATTCAGACTGCTTCAGGTCGTACTGGGCGTTGGCGTAAGCACGGCGCGCCTGGAACAATTCGTTTTCGGTGTCCAGCAAGTCGAGCAGGGTACGCTGGCCGATGTCGAACTGTTGGCGGTAGGCGTCTCTGGCCTTCTCGGTCGAGAGCATGTGCTGGTTCAGCAAGCGCAGTTGTTCGCGTTGTTTGCGAACGTTGTTCCAGGCGATCGTGGTGGTCTGGCGGATATCGCGGCAGGACTTCTCGCGACCATCGATTGCTGCGTTGTAGCTTTCCACGGCCTGGGTGATCCGGGCGCTGTCTGATCCACCACGGTACAGGTTGTAGTTCATGACGATCTGCGCCATGTCATTCTTGTAAGAGCCGTCGTAGCCGTTGCGATTGCGTTCGACGCCTGTGGAGGCACGGAACTCAAGGGTCGGGGCGTTCGCTGCACGCCGGACATCGGTGAGTGCGCGCGCTGCACGCAGGTTGGATATCGCGGCCATGAACCCTGGGTTGTTGCGCAGGGCTTCCGTGAGGATCTGCTTGTCTTCGGGCATCTGCTTGGTCAGATCGGGGGCTTCAGCCAGCACGGGAGGGGCTTCCCCTACGATGCGTTCAAAGCGGGCACTGACGTCATGCAGATTGCTTGTGTCGGTGAGCCAGTTCGATTGCGCCAGTGCCAGCCGGCCAGCGGCCTGCTCAAGGTCGACGCGACGTCCTACGCCAGCTTGTACGCGTGAGGTGATCTGGTCATAGAGTTCCTTGTGCACCGCCCAGTTTTCCTTGGCGAGATTGGAGAGCTGGCGATAGCGCTGTACATCCAGATAGGCACGTGAGGATTCGAAGGCGATGTCGTCAGCCGCTTGCAGCAGTTCGTAATAACGCGTGGCTTTGGCAAAGCCCAGTCGTTTGATGTCGTTGCGTGTGGCACCTGCGTCGAAGAGCAACTGACGCAGTTGCAGGGAAGCGCCCGGATGATTGAAGTAATTGCTGGTGCCGGGCGTGGGGTCGTAACGCTCGCGTCCCGCGTAGGCTTCAAGGTCGATGCGCGGGCGCAAGCCTCCGCGTGCGGCTTGTTGTTCGCTGCTGGAGGCGTTGTAATCGTGCAGGCGCATCTGAACATCCGGGCTGCGTGCCAGTGCGCGTTCGGTGACTTCATTGAGGGTTGCCGCGTTCAGATTGCTGCCAATCAGGGCCAGAGAGAGAGCAAGAATTTTGTATGGATGCATGGAAAAAATCCTGTTCCGGGCTAGCCATGCCAACATGGCGAGGGTTCAGAGGTTCGTGTTGCTGCCGATATTCACTGAGGGACTTGCTTGGGGTAATTCTAAGCTGGGCGTGGGGTTTTGTCTTACATCAAACACTTTCAACTGTGTCGGAATGGAAACTACAAACAACTATTTCACGGTTTTCCGGTGAAAGAGGCATGACATGCGCCTCTTGAGCTCGAACGCACATTCCATGCGCTTGCGTATGGTGATTGTGGCCCTTTTGTTCGGGGCGACGATCGCTGGCGCAGCGGTTGAGCTGGATCGTATGCTGCAGAGCATTACCAGCCGGTTTGGTGAGCGGGGGGCTCAGAACTTTCGTGACTGGCGTGAAATGCTGGCGCAGTCGGCGGGGCTGCCCGAGGCAGAAAAACTGCGGCGGGTGAACGAGTTTTTTGATCGGCGGATTCGTTTCCAGACGGATCAGCAAGTATGGAAGCAGGTAGATTACTGGGCTACGCCGCTGGAGTTTCTCGGGCAGGGAGCGGGTGACTGCGAAGACTATGTCATTGGCAAGTACTTCAGCCTGATCGAACTCGGGGTGGAGCGCAGCAAGCTGCGCTGGATCTATGTTGTTGCCACGCTGGGGGCGCCGGGGAGCGGGGTGACGGAGGCCCACATGGTATTGGGCTACTATGCAAGCCCGGGGGCTGAACCATTGGTTCTCGATAGCCTGACCGCGAGCATCCTGCCTGCATCGCGCCGCCCTGATCTGGCCCCGGTATTCAGCTTCAACAGCGATGGTATCTGGAAACCCGGCAATGCAACGGCGACGGGGTCTGTCAACCAGCTCTCCTTGTGGCGGGACTTGATGCGGAAGATGAAAGAAGATGGTTATGAACCTTGAAATGACCCTGCGTGGGCGCTCCAGCGCCGGGAGGAAATGACATGTCTTTGTTGACCCGCTTGTGGTTGAGTGTTCTGGTGGCAATGCTGACGGCATTGTCTGGCAGTTTTGCTGTGAGTGTGCTGACTGCCCGGAACTATCTGGCCCAGCAACTGTATGCTCAGGCTGGCGATAGCGCGGCTTCACTGGCTTTGTCCATGTCGCAGCAGACCAAGAATCCTGCGATGCGCGAATTGCTGGTGAGTGCCCTGTTCGATTCTGGTCACTTCGAATCCATTTCGTACTTTGACATCAACGGGAAGCTTGAAGTCGTGCGCAAGACCAGCGCACCGGCGCCTTCGGCGCCTGCCTGGTTTGTCTCGCTGGTCCCGCTGGATCCTGCACCGGGCGAGGCGCTGGTTTCCGATGGCTGGCGTCAGGCCGGCAAGGTGGAAGTGCGCGCCAGTGCGCGCTATGCCTATGCAGAATTGTGGAACGGTACGCTCAAGCTGGCTTTCACTCAGGGGAGCATCGGCGTGCTGCTGTGTCTGGCCGTGGGTCTGTTGATGCGCTGGACGCAGAAACCCCTGCGTGCAATTGTCGAGCAGGCCGTGGCCATCGGTTTTCGGCGTTTCATCACCCTGCCGGAGCCGGAAGTGCCTGAACTGCGGGTAGTGGGGCGGGCCATGAATTCGATGGTGCTGCGGGTGCAGGCCATGTTTGCCGAGCAGGCTGCACGCATCGAAGAGTTGCGCAACGATACCAATCGCGATGCGCTGACCCGCATGCCCAATCGCAGTTTGTTCATGGGGGGGCTGCGCGAAGCACTCCATGATGAGCAGGCCGCGCCGGGCGGTGCGCTGGTAGTGGCGCGTGTCATTGATCTGGCCGGAATCAATCGGCGCATCGGTCGCGAACGTACCGATATCCTGATCCAGGCCTGCGCCAGCATGCTGAGCGACGTTGTCCAGCAGCATGATGATTCGGCGACGATTGCACGTCTGAATGGTGCCGAATTCGGCATCCTTTTGCCGGCCCTGGACGCTCACGGCAGTACCCAGTTGTGCGAGCGCCTGCTCGAAGGTTTCGCGCGGCTCTATCGTCAGGAATATGTGGATCGTGAGCCGGTGGCTGCCATTGGCTGGACCGTGTACCGGCGCGGCGAAGAACCGGGCAGCGTGATGCTGCGTCTGGATGCCTGCCTGATGCAGGCCGAGTCCGCGCAACCACCGCTGGCCGGCAATGCCGGAGAAACGCCGCATGTCGCCGCGCGTAGCGAGGAATGGCGTAGCCGCATCGAAGCAGCGCTGCTGATGCGTGCCTTCCACCTGGCGTTCTTCCCGGTTTTGCGTATAGATGGTGCCTTGCTGCATCGTGAAGCGATGTTGCGCATGCAGGATGTTGATGGGCAACCGATCACTGCAGGTCAGTTCATGCCGGCAGCAAGTCGTCTGGCGATGACGGCACAGCTTGATCTGCTGACGCTCGAACTGGCGGTCACCCAACTGGACGAGAAGGAAGGAGACATCGCGGTCAATCTGTCTCCCTTGTCACTGGCGAACCCCGCTTTCCTGCCTGGTGTGCGGGCCATTCTTGACGCTGCTGGGCGACGTGCACAGCGTTTGTGGGTTGAACTGTCCGAGCGCGGGATTGGTGAGAGCGGCGGGCTGGACGAGATCGCCGGGTTTGCAGCGGTTCTCAGTCAGCATGGCTGCAAGCTGGGGATCGAGCACTTTGGCCGTCACTTTGCGGCGATGCCGCGCCTGCATGCCCTGAGTGTGGATTATCTGAAACTTGATGGCGCTTTCGTTGCCGAGATTGAGCAGAACGAAGGTAATCAGCGCTTCGTGAAGGCGGTGGTTGATGTCGCTCGCAGTCTGGAGATCCAGGTCATTGCCGAACGCGTCGCGACCGAGGCCGAATGGCAGACCTTGTCTGCCCTCGGGGTCACGGGGGTGACCGGCCCTGCGGTAACCGCCAGACAAAGTTCCGATTGAACCAGCCCGCGCTTGTTTGAAATCCATCCGGCCCGGGGCGCCGCAAGCGTGTATTGAGGGTAGGGCTCAAAGCCTTGATGCGCCGGGCTTTGCCCGACACGCTGTGCGAACGATTCAGCGCAGACTTCAGTGATCCATAGCCCCTTTAAAAAAACAGCCCGGCGATGATGCCGGGCTGTTTTTTTTGACTATGTACCAAGGTGTTGCAGCGTCAGTCCACGATCAGCCGGTTGTTCTTCAGCATGTCCTGAATGACCGCATTGTCGTTGAGCAATGTCGCCGTACCGTCATTGAGCAGGTTGACGCCTTGCAATACGATGGTCTGATTTTCCTGCGTGGCGTCGTAGGTGCCATTTGTAAAACCACCAGTGGTACTGATGTGAACAATGGTATTGCCATTCGATACCTCGAAGTGCAGGTAATTGCTCAGGTTGCCGGTTTCCAGTCCGAGGTGGCTCTCGCCGGACAACAGGTCGCGCAGATCAAGGGCATCGCCGTCCGCCTTGCTGAAGTCGGTGACCAGGTCCGTTGTTGAAGAGAGCTGGATTCCCGCGGCAATACCATAGACATTCCCGGTCGTGGCCGAGCTTGTGCCGGCTGTCGAGGCTTGATCCCCAAACGACCAGGCGAATACGTCTGCACCCAGATCGCCACGCATCACGTCGCTGCCTGCACCCCCTTCGATGCGGTCACTGCCCGCCCCGCCACGCAGGGCGTCAGATCCGGAGCCGCCCAGCAGGTAATCATTCCCGGCACCACCGTAAAACAGGTGGGTATTGCTGCCGGTGCCGATGATCGCGTCATTGCCGTCGCCGCCATTGACCAGATCGCCATAGGCTTTGTGGGTGGCATCCGCTACCGTCAGGTGGCCGCTGGAATCCAGCATGCTGGCATCGGCCGTGGTGATGAAGGCTGAGGATGCAAGCTGCTCGACCGTTGCGCTACCCGTGCTGTCACCCGTGCGGACCACATCACTGCCGGCACCGGCCTCGATGTAGTCGTTGCCACCCAGACCCAGGATCAGATCCGCGGAAGAGGTTCCGGTCAGGGTATCGGCCGATTCGGTTCCGGTGATCTGGGTACTGGTCGTGTAGGTGTCCGTGGTGCCATGGATGGTCACGGTCAGCGTGGCGATACTGGTCAGCCCGCTGGGATCCGTTACGGTGTAGGCGACGGACTCGGTCAGGGTCTGGCCATCGTTGAGTGCATTGACCTGTGCGTTGTCGTTGGTCAGGGTATAGGTGTAAGTGCCATCGGCGTTCAGATGGAAATAACCATAGTTCCCCGCAATATCGGTGTTGACCAGGGCCGTGCGGCTGTTGACTGCGCTGACGCTCAATGTGTCACCGTCTGGATCCGTATCGTTGCTGATGACACTGCCCGTGATCGTGTAGGTGCCGGAATCTTCGGTCACGCTGATCGTGTCGGCAACCGCCACGGGGGCGTCGTTGACGCCCGTGACCGGGATCGGCAGCACGATTGAGGTTGTGGCCGTCTCACCGGTCGCCGTTTCCTTGCTGGTGGCTTCCAGTTCCAGGTTGTAGGAACCGGAGAAATTCAGCGGCGGGGTGATGGTCAGCGAAGTGAGTGTCCAGGACGCGATATTCACCGAAGTCGAGCCTGCGGTGGCCGTGAAGGTATGGGTGCCGTCAGAGAGCACCGTTCCCACCAGCAGATTCTTGGCCACCAGGCTGACCAGCGTTTCCGACCCGTCGGTGTCGGAGAGTGACACTGTCAGCGGCGATAGCGTGATGGTCGTGTCTTCCACGCCACTGTTGCTGGCAATCGGGTAATAGCCATAGGAGCCGGAGACCGCAACAAAGGAGTCATGGACGCCACCCAGCGTTTCCAGCGCGCTCAGCGAACTGTAGATCTTGAAGTTGGTCGTGCTCAGCGCCAGCGCCGTGCCGCCGTCTACGCTCAGATAAGGCAAGACAGCACCGACGCTGTCGCCGTTATAGACGGCCCAGTCAATCGTGTAGTAACCACTGACGGTGACCGTATAGCTGGTGGCTGTGATGTTGCCCCAGCTGTTGTAGTTCTTTGCCAGCACCACGGTGCCGCCCAGTACCAACAGCGCGGTATCGTCCATGTACGAGCTGAAGGTGTAGGTATGCCCCGCTTCCAGGTAGATCAACCCGGTCATGCGGTAGGCCCCGTCGGTGGAAATGCCGGATGGAGAACCCGTGCCGTTTGCGGTGTAATCCTGCGGTGCAGTCGAAATCGTGGTTGATGTCGGTGTGTCTGCGTTCAGCAGGGTTAGCAGGTTCTGTACCTCTGCCAGCGTGTCAACCGTGCTCGTCGAAATATTGCTGATCGAGGTGTAGATGCGCGCTGTCAGACCATCGCCAGCAGGCACGGTGACTACGACCGTCTGACCATCCGTAATCGATACCCCACCCACCTTTATGATCGGGTCATCCGCAACCGGTGTGATGTTGATCGTGACCGTTGCGGAAGTTGTGCTGCTTCCTATGCCGTCGGTAGCCGTGTAGGTGAAGCTGGCGTAGTCAGACTTCATGTTGCCGGTGCCGGAGGTCGCATAGGCGTCGCTGCCTGATTCGTTGGCATCCGGTACGAAGCGGAAATAGCCGGCGTCGATGGTGCTCTTCAGTACTACCGTGTTGGCTGTAATCGAGGTCCAGGTTACGCCATCGGTAGAGGTCTGCAAAACCCCGTCTGTGGGAAGGGTCGTGATCGTAACGCCCAGGGTGGAGCTTATCCCGTCGGCATCCGAGACATTGAAGCTTGCCCAGCTCAGGATGAGTGCGGTGTCTTCCGTACCGTTCACGATGCTGGTGGAGCTCGATATCACGGGAACCGAGTTGGAATTGTCGATCGTGATGGTGAGCGTCGCGGTGGAACTCAGCCCTGCTGTATCCGTGACGGTATAGGTAAAGACATCATTAACAGAACCCGTCCGGCCTGATCTGTTCGCCGTGTATGTGTAAGCACCGGTAGAGTAAATGACCAGTGTTCCATACGAGGTGGTAATGGTTGCTGAGCCGCCGGAAGTGATTGTCGTCGCCGTTGTCGCCGACGCCAACTTGATGGCGGAGACGCGCTCGCTGTCACCGCTGTCCACATCGGTGTCATTCGATAGCACTCCGGTGGCGGCAGTGGTCGATATGGCAACCGTGCTGCTCGCGCTCTTCAGGACGACGTTCGTGTCGGCAACCGCCACGGGGGCATCATCAGCGCCCTGAATGGTGACCGTCAGGGTCGTCGAGGATGTGGTGCCTGAGGCATCCTTGACCGTGTAGGTGAACGTGTCAGCCAGGGTGCTGCTGCTGGTACGCAAAGCCTGTACGGTCGTATTGCTGTTGTCCACGGTGTAGGTGTAGCTACCGTCGGCATTCAAGACCAGCGTGCCGTATGCGCCAGCCAGCGAACTGCCAACAGTTCCGGTCGTCGTACCATGGCTGACGCTTGCCACTGTTTTGGTGTCGGTCGTGTCAATGATCAGGTCATTGCTCAGCACATTGCCTGTCGGATTGACCCCTGCCGTGCCGTTGCTGGTACCGCCGGCTTCGGTTGCTGTCGCCGTATCGGCCACGGCGATCGGAGCATGGTTGGTATCAATGTGCAGGGTGATCGTACTGGTGGCCGCATTGCTATTGGCCGACTCCGTGCTGGTGACTGAAGCCAGCAGGTCAAAGCTTGCCGTCCCGCTGGGAACCGTCATGGTCAGGTTGGCGAGATTGGCCTGGGTAAAGACCCAGGATCCATCCGTCTGCCTGGTGCCGGCACTGAAAGTGACCGTTGACGGCACTCCGGTAAGGGTGATGTTCGACAGCGTTTCACTCCCATCGGTATCGGTCAGCGCCGAGGCAAGCGTGATGACGTAAGTGTCGCTTCCGATGGATACGCCGGACGCAGTGGATGTCTGGGTATAAGTCGGGCTCCCCGCTGTCAGCGAGAGGCTCGGTGCATCTGCGACGGGCGTGATATCAATGACCAGCGTCGCCGTGTTGCCGGTTCCGTTACTGCTGGAGCCATCGACGACCTGATAGGTGAAGCTCGCATAATCAGCCTGTTTGTTACCCGTTCCTGTTCCACCGTAGGCGTCGCTGCCTGATTCGTTGGCGAGAGGTACGAAACGCACATAACCGGCGTCGATGTAGGACTTGAGCAATGTCTGTCCGGCGACTGTGATGGTTGTCCAGGTCACGCCATTCGTTGAGTACTGCAACACGCCGTTCGTGGGCAGGGAGCTCACGACAATAGCTTCTGACGAACCGCCGTCTACGTCGGTGACATTGAAATTCGCCCAGGTCAGTACCAGTGCGGTGTCTTCCGTACCTGTAACTGCACCGCCTGTTGTGACCGGAGCGTCATTGGTGCCGAGGATATTGACCGTGATGAGGCTGGTCGTGCCATCGGCCGAGGTGACGGTGAGCGTGTCGGTATAGGTCGTGCCCGCTACGAACTCGTTATGCGCCGTGTCAGCCGTATAGGTCCAGGTGCCATTGGTGGCGAGGGTAAAGTGGCCATAACCACCAGAACCAGCAACATTGGTTTGCGCCACAAAGGTCGTTGGGCTATCCACATCGGTGATGGTCAGCGTGCCGCTGGTACTGATGGCGGCAGCCGTATCGCCTTCGGTCAGCGTGACGACCGGCGCGGAGATGACCGCCGCATCATTGGTGCCGAGGATATTGACCGTGATGAGGCTGGTCGTGCCATCGGCCGAGGTGACGGTGAGCGTGTCGGTATAGGTCGTACCGGCCTTGAACTCGTTGTGGGCGGTGTTGGTCGTGTAGGTCCAGGAGCCATCGGTATTGACGGTGAACTTGCCATAACCGTTACTGCCGGCCACGTTCGTGAGCGCGGTGAAAGTCGTCGCACTATCCACATCGGTGATGGTCAGCGTACCACTGGTGGTGAGGACCGCATCGGTCTCGGTCAGCGCGACGACCGGCGCGGAGATGACGGCCGCGTCATTGGTGCCGAGGATATTGACCGTGATGAGGCTGGTCGTGCCATCGGCCGAGGTGACGGTGAGCGTGTCGGTATAGGTCGTACCCGCTACGAACTCGTTATGCGCCGTGTCAGCCGTATAGGTCCAGGTGCCATTGGTGGTGAGGGTAAAGTGGCCATAACCACCAGAACCAGCAACATTGGTTTGCGCCACAAAGGTTGTTGGGCTATCCACATCGGTGATGGTCAGCGTGCCGCTGGTACTGATGGCGGCAGCTGTATCGCCTTCGGCCAGCGTGACGACCGGCGCGGAGATGACCGCCGCATCATTGGTGCCGTTGATGGTGACACTGATCGTCTGGGTCGCGGTGCCATCGGCACTCTTGACCTCGATGCTGTCGGTCAGCGACTGGCCTGCGCCCAGAGCCTGAATGGCCGCCT